>Ga0302161_10000056_pt1 | contig 24989 bp, 25 predicted proteins | sample I_Fen_E2_1_FD_193498 | JGI IMG/M metagenome (GOLD analysis project Ga0302161, IMG submission 193498) | Peat permafrost microbial communities from Stordalen Mire near Abisko, Sweden - I_Fen_E2_1 | ecosystem: Environmental > Terrestrial > Soil > Wetlands > Permafrost | place: Sweden: Abisko...
GATTTAGCTGATATGATGATTAGTTGATATGATGATTAGTTGATTAGCTGATATGATGATTAGTTGATTAGCTGATATGATGATTGGTTGATTAGCTGATATGATGATTAGTTGATTAGCTGATATGATGATTAGTTGATTTAGCTGATATGATGATTAGTTGATGTGTTGATCGGCTAATATGGTGATTAGTTGATTGTCTGATATAATGATTTATTAATTAAAATATTTTGATTAATTTATCATTACCACATCACCACATCACCACATCATCACATTACCACATCCTCACATTATCACATCACCACATTATCACATCACCACATCATCTAATTATCACATTAGTATTATGTTCAACAAACTCGTCAAATATTTTCTCGAGCATAGGCTGATTACCTTTATTTTTCTGATTGCCTTCGTGGTGATGGGAATTGCGTATTCGCCCTTCAATTGGAAAACGGGGATAATTCCCCGTGATCCGATTCCGGTGGATGCCATTCCGGATATTGGTGACAATCAGCAAATCGTTTCTACCGAATGGATGGGTCGCTCGCCCAAAGATATACAGGATCAGATTAGTTATCCGCTCACTTCCGCCTTGCTGGGCATTCCGGGAGTAAAAACCATTCGGAGTACGTCCATGTTCGGCATGTCGTTTATCTACATTATTTTCAAAGATAATGTAGAGTTCTACTGGAGCCGTTCACGCATTTTAGAAAAACTGAATTCGCTACCTGCCGGAACATTACCGCAAGGTGTTCAACCTTCGTTAGGACCGGATGCTACGGCTTTGGGGCAAATATTCTGGTATACGCTCGAAGGGCGCGATCCGAAAACAGGGAAACCTAATGGTGGTTGGGATCCGCAGGAATTACGTACCATTCAGGATTTCTATGTAAAATACAGTCTGTCGGCTGCCGAAGGTGTTTCGGAAGTAGCCTCGGTTGGCGGTTTTACCAAGGAATATCAGGTGGATGTAAATCCCGAAGCACTGAAAGCCTTTGGCGTTTCGGTGATGGACGTGATGAACGCCGTAAAGAAAAGTAATCTCGATATTGGTGCCGAAACTGTGGAACTCAATAATGTGGAATACATTATTCGGGGACTCGGTTACGTGAAAAATTTGGAGGATCTGGATAACTCGGTTGTTTCGGTGCGGAATAATATTCCCGTCAGGATAAAAGATGTAGCCAAAACTTCCTTTGGTCCGGCTACCCGTCGTGGTGGACTTGACAAAGCCGGAAGCGAAGCGGTAGGAGCGGTGGTGGTAGCCCGTTATGGCTCTAATCCGATGGAAGTGATTGGCAATATAAAGGCCAAAATAAAAGAAACAGCAGCAGGATTGCCTCAGAAGACTTTGCCGGATGGTAGCATTTCGAAAGTTACCGTGGTACCTTTCTACGACCGTACCGGTTTGATTAAAGAAACTATCGGCACACTCGAATCGGCTCTTTCGCATGAAATTCTGATTAGTATTATCGTTATAATAGTTTTGGTACTCAATCTTCGGGCTTCGGTGATCGTAGCCGGACTGTTGCCATTGGGCGTATTAATGACTTTTATTCTGATGCATTTTTTCCATGTGGAAGCGAACATCGTGGCGTTATCTGGTATTGCCATTGCCATTGGCGTAATGGTGGATATTGGTATTGTGGATGTGGAGAACATTCTGCGGCATCTGGAAATGCCCGAGAACAAAGGCATTCGTGGTAAAGAACTGATGAACGTCATTTACCTGGCTACGACAGAAGTGCGTGCTGCGGTGGTGACTTCCATCGCGACCACCATTGTCAGCTTCTTGCCGGTATTTGCCATGGAAGCAGCCGAAGGAAAACTCTTCCACCCGCTGGCGTTCACCAAAACATTCGCCTTATTGTCAGCCTTTATCCTTGGTATCGTGGTGTTGCCAACTTTGGTACATATCGTTTTTGATATACGGATTGACACGAAAAAGATTCGCCGTTATTTTAATGGTGGATTAATCATTGCCGGATTGTTATTTGTGGCTATCTGGCAGGTTTGGCCAGCCTTGGCGTTGGTGGCTGTGGGAATAAATAATCTGCAGGATTATCGCTGGCCGAAAGAGCGAAAAGAATATCCGAACTATATCAATATTGCTATTACCGTTTTGGTGGCAGTATATTATTTGTCCATGGAATGGTTGCCTCTGGGGGCTCACAACAGTTTGTTGGTAAACTTTCTGTTTGTCGCTGGAATCGTTGCGGCTATCCTGAGTGTTTTAATGACGATGGTTCATTTTTACGAACCGATTCTTCGTTGGGCATTGATACATAAATGGAAATTTTTGATATTGCCGGCTTTTACGTTGTTCTTCGGATTGTTGGTATGGATGGGATTCGATAAAGTATTCGGACCGATAGCAACTGGTGCTGAGAAGATAGGTTGGCAAGCTCCGGCAAAGGCTTTTCCCGGAATTGGTAAAGAATTTATGCCGTCGCTCAACGAAGGTTCGTATCTGCTTATGCCAACCAGTATGCCGCATTCGAGTATCGAAAAAAATCTGCAATATATCGAAACACTGGATAAACGGCTTGCATCTATTCCCGAAGTGGAAGTAGCAGTAGGCAAATGGGGGCGTGTGAATTCGGCGCTCGATCCGGCTCCGGTGCAGATGTTTGAAAATACAATTAATTATCGTCCCGAGTATATTCTGAATGAAGAAGGTCACCGCGAACGCTTCAAAGTGGATAACAAGAATAATTATTTTCTGGATTTGGGTAAGATAGAAAAAGAGATAAACGGAAAGACGATTGAAATAGGTGGAAAGAAAATAGAAATAAAAGATATAAAGAAAATATCTTTTGATAAGGAAAAAGAGGTATTTCATTTTATTGTAAATGATAAAGAATTTACCTCTAAAATACCCTACACTGATATTTCAAAATATTTCGACCTGTTTCAATCTATTTCAAAAAGTGAAAATATTTCTGATTATTTGATTATTGATAAAGGTGGTGAATATTTCCGTCAATGGCGACCACAGATTAAAAAGCCGAATGACATCTGGAATGAAATTGTGAAAGTGACTGATATTCCGGGCTTGACTTCTGCGCCAAAACTTCAGCCGATTGAAACCCGATTGGTAATGCTTTCTACCGGAATGCGTGCGCCGATGGGTCTGAAAGTCTACGGACCGGATTTGGAATCAATAGAAAAAGCCGGCATGCAGTTCGAGAAAGCATTGAAAGGAGTCCCTTCGGTAAAGGCTTCATCCGTGTTTTATGATCGTGCTGTTGGTGCGCCTTATCTGGAGATAAAACTCAACCGCGAAAATATGGCGCGCTACGGAATGACGGTGAGCGATGTGCAGGAGATTTTGCAAGTGGCTCTGGGAGGTATGGCGCTGAGTACTTCGGTGGAAGGGCGCGAACGTTTCCCGATACGTGTGCGCTATGCCCGGGAGTTGCGTGATAATCCCGAAGACATCAAGCGGATTCTGATCCCGGCCATGAACGGAACGCAAATCCCATTGAGCGAATTGGCCGACATCAATTATACACGTGGTGCGCAAATGATTCGCAGTGAAAATACATTCCTGGTTGGTTATGTTATTTTCGACAAACTGGAAGGTAAAGCCGAAGTGGATGTGGTAAATGAAGCCGATAAGGTATTGCAGAAAAAACTGGATTCGGGTGAATTGAAATTACCTGCTGGTGTTACTTACAAATTTGCCGGAAACTACGAAAATGAGATTCGGGCTACGGAGCGCTTGTCCATTGTAATCCCTATTAGTTTATTGCTGATTCTATTGCTTCTGTACTTCCAGTTCAAAACGGTGACAGCTTCCTTTATCCATTTCTCAGGTGTGTTTGTGGCATTTGCCGGTGGATTTATCATGTTATGGCTCTATGGTCAGGATTGGTTTCTGAACTTCTCCGTTGCCGGAATGAATCTGCGCGATTTGTTCCAGATGCACCCGATAAATCTGAGCGTGGCAGTCTGGGTTGGATTTATAGCCCTCTTTGGTATTGCTACCAACGACGGTGTAATCATGGGAACGTATATTCACCAGGTGTTCGAAGATAAGAAGCCTAAAACGGTGCACGACGTGCGTGAAGCAGTGATTGAAGCTGGTAAAAAGCGGGTGCGTCCGGCTATGATGACAACAGCTGTGGCGGTAATTGCTTTGTTACCGGTGCTTACATCTACCGGAAAAGGCGCAGACATCATGGTGCCAATGGCTATTCCCACTTTTGGGGGAATGATTATTCAGGTAATGACTATTTACGTGGTGCCGTTGTTCCAAGCGATGTGGAGGGAGAAGACTTTGAAATAAGTTGGAAATACAATTGAAATAATATAGAATACAGTTGTAATAATTTGAAATACAATGGAAATATATAGAAATACAATTGAAAATCATTATTTTTATTGTAGAAATACATTGTTTGATAATTAAATAATTTTGAATATGGAAACTAAAACTTTTATCACGATTAAGGATTTACAAGTCTATCAATTGTCACGGAAGCTTTCCACAATTGCTTGGGATATTTATTCTAAAATGTCTTTTGAAGAGAAGAAAATTATAGGAGATCAATTTATAAGAGCAACGGATTCAATCGGTGCTAACATTGCTGAGGGATATAGTCGTTTTCACTTTTTGGATAAAGTGAGGTTTTATTACAATGCCCGGGCTTCTCAATCCGAATCTACAGATCATTGGCTTGAATTATTATTTGAACGAAATAAAATAAACCAGCAAGTCTTTGACGAGTATAAATCTATTTCAAAAGATCTTCAGATAAAGTTGAATAACTTTATAAAGTTTACAAAGAATGAGAATGAAAAAACAAAATAATAAAAGGAACATAGAAATACGTGGGAATACATGGAAATACATGGATATAAGAAAAATACTTCGAGATATTTTAATGCGTTTAAATGTATTTATAAATAGCTCGAACTGCCTCAGGATATTTCTATTTATTTCAATGTATTTCCTATTTCCTTGTGTTTCTGCATATTCCCAAATCGATTCACTGATGAATTATCTGAAAATTGCCACAAAAAATAACCCGACTGTTTTACAGCGATACAACGAATACCAGGCTGCATTGCAAAAGGTACCGCAAGTAGGTGGTTTGCCTGATCCGCAATTGGAAATGGGTGTTTTTCTGAGTCCGATGGAGGTGTTGAGTGGTAATCAGGTGGCGGATATCAAGCTGATGCAAATGTTTCCGTGGTTTGGCGTGCTCAAAAATGCAAAGGATGAAATGAGTCTGATGGCAAAAGGAAAATACGAAACTTTCAGGGATGCTAAGCTGCAGGTTTGCTACGATGTGCAACGTACCTGGTTCGATTTGTACAGGGTCCGCCAGAATATTCGCATTTCGGAGGAAAATGTAGAACTGTTGAAAACCATTGAGCGTCTCACGCTGGTGAAATTCAGGTCGGGTTCTTTGGGAGGCGGTTCTGCATCTTCGGGTGGAAGCATGTCGGGTGGAAATGCGCCGTCGCCTTCTTCCGGTTCGGGCAGTATGAATACAATGGGTGGAAACTCATCTGCAGCTTCGGCTCGTCCTACAACTGCTGTGACTTCGTCCGGTTCTATGGGTTTCTCTTCGGGGACTTCTGCTTTGGTAAATGTGTATGAAATTCAGATAGAAATGGGTGATCTGGAAAATACTATCAGCTCGTTGAAAAACGAAGAGCAAGTTGTTGCAGCTCGGTTTAATAGTTTTTTGAATCGTCCGCAGAAAATGCCCGTTGCAACGATTGATTTGTTACCCACCGAAGCCTTGGATATAGCGTATTTGTCGGTGAATGATTCTATGTTTACCCGCAATCCTATGTTGGGTATGTTGACGTACGAACAACAATCGCTCACAGCCCGTACGCGTATGCAGAAACAAATGGGACTGCCCATGGTGGGACTCGGGCTCAACTATACGGTTATCAACAAAAGCGAGATGTCTACCTCTGCCATGAACGGGCAGGATATGATAATGCCTATGCTCACGGTGACATTGCCTATTTATCGAAAGAAATATAAGGCACAGCAAGCTGAGACCCGGTTTATGAAAACGGCTTCGGAGCAAAATTACCAGGCTACGGCTAATATGTTACAATCGCAATATTACGAAGCTTTGCAACAATATAATGATGCCGGGCGACGCATGAAGTTGTTCGATAGTCAAAGTCGGTTGGCAAAAAAATCGTTGGATATTTCCATTAAAACCTTTTCATCATCGGCTTCCGGCTTAAGCGACATTTTGCGCATCCGTCAGCAATTGCTCGACTATGAACTGAAACAAGTGGAAGCCGTGGTGGACTATAATAAGGCGGAAGCGTTGATTAAACGCTTGGCAACTCCGTAGGAGTTGAATGTGAATAACCTCCGGTGAAACCGGAGGATAAACATGTCAATATCAACTCAACCCCGGAGGGGTTGAATAATAAAAAAGATAGTATGAAAACAATATTTTTAAATAAATATGTCCGTTACGGACTTTTGCTTCTTGCCGGACTGTTCCTGGGCTGGTTGTTCTTCCATTCGCCAAAGGCGGTGAAGGACGAGCATAATCATTCGGCTGCTGAAACAAAAAAACAACTATGGACCTGTGCCATGCATCCGCAAATTCGTCTGGATCATCCGGGGAAATGCCCCATTTGTGGGATGGAATTGATTCCGTTGCAAAACGCAGGAGTAAAGGTTGATTCTAATGCAGTGCATTTTAGTAAAGAGGCGATGGAACTTGCTAATGTTGCTACATCAATTGTCAGCCGACAGAAACCGCTGAAAGAAGTGCGGTTGTACGGCAAAGTACAGGCCGACGAACGCTTGTTACAAAATCAGGTGGCGCATGTGGGCGGACGTATTGAGAGATTAATGTTGAATTTTACGGGTGAACCGGTACGTAAAGGACAGTTGTTGGCTTTGATTTATTCGCCCGATTTGATTACGGCGCAGCAGGAACTGCTGGAAGCGGCAAAAAGTAAACAAACCCAGCCCGAGATTTACGAAGCAGCTATGGAGAAACTTATGCAATGGATGCTGACAGAAAAACAAATAGCACAGGTAGAACGATCGGGTAGGGTGAAAACCAATTTCGAAGTATATTCCAATACTTCCGGCATTGTAACGGCTAAGCGTGTTAATACCGGCGATCATGTATCCGAAGGAGCTGTTTTGTTCGAAGTGGCCAACCTGTCGAGTGTTTGGGTGCTGTTTGATGCTTACGAAAGCGATCTGCCTTTTTTGAAAGTGGGCAATACCATTTCTTTCAGTTTGCAGGCATTGCCCGGAACCAATTTCTCGGCCAATATCAGGTTTATCGATCCGGTGATTGATCCGGTGAACCGCGTGGCCAAAGTACGGGTGGAAGTGAGCAATGCGGGCGGAAAACTAAAGCCCGAAATGTTTGCAACCGGTGTGGTAAAAGCCAACCTGAACGAGTTCAAAGATAAATTGGTTATTCCACGCTCGGCAGTGTTGTGGACCGGAAAGCGATCCATTGTATATGTAAAACAGCCGGATGGCGATGGGATAAATTTCAATATGCGTGAAATTGATCTCGGGCCTATGCTTGGCAATAGCTATGTAGTGCTTGGTGGATTGAAAGAAGGCGAAGAAATTGTAACCGATGGCACATTCAGCGTGGACGCTGCGGCGCAATTGGCAGGAAAGCCGAGTATGATGAATCGGTAATGCTTTTATGAAAATTCCCCTGCTGCATTGCTGCAACAGGGGAATATTATACTTATTGGGAATTTTTTATTTAATCAAGTCCTCAAATGCTTTTGCCGGTTTGAATGCCGGAACATTATGGGCTGGAATAATAATTGTGGTGTTTTTAGAGATGTTCCGGGCTGTTTTTTGTTGTTTATGTTTCACAATAAAACTACCAAAACCTCTTAAATACACATTTTCATTTTTTGCCAATGCTTCTTGTACCGTTTTCATAAACGCTTCTACAACTGGAAGTGCAACTTTTTTTTCTACACCGGTAGAGTTTGCAATTTGAGCTACAATTTGTTCTTTTGTCATTTTAGTGATTCTTTTAATGGTTAAAAATATAAATAATTAAAATATGATTATTTGTTTAATCTTGCGTTTTCAATAGGTTATTTCGATAAATACAAACTAAAAAATAAAAAAGGCATCGCTCAACAACTAAAAGACAGGCTTTAAAAGCCGTATTTTTATTTCATCCGGTTGCAAAGATAAAAAAGGTATTCTGAATATTAATGTATTTTCGGAAATATTTTTATCAACGAATGTGTTTTTTAGGTGTTTAGGCCATTATTTCCTTGCCAGCACATGTTTAAACCCTTTTTTGAAGCAAAAAAGACTATCAATACGTATATTGATAGCCTTTTTTTGACTTTATTCGAACGCCTCCAAAACGGTGAAACTACTTAAGCTCTACAGGTTCCAGTGCTGTTTTCCATTTTTTCAAATAAGCAAAAAACTGTTTGTCGGAAGTGTACGGATCTTTCTCTTCTTTACGGGCTGCAGCTGTAAAATAAAAGCGTAGTACCTCACCCTTGTGGTAAGGCATCAATATCAGGTTATTTAATCCTTCCATCATTTGCTTGCGGGCATAAGGTTTTGGCACATAGACACCTAATCCACAAGTCTGTTTTTCGTATTTTACGGTGTCAGTAACCGGGTAATCTGTTCCCCACGAACCTACCAGGCCTTTTTTGTCGCTCATCGTAGGGCCGCCGGCAATAGTCATCACGCCGGTTGCCAGATTCGTGATATCTTCCGAGGCGCGAACTTCAGCAATTCCGTCGCGGTGGCGGGCATATAAAATGTAGCGCACGGTCATATTTATCTTTTTACCCTCATATTGCCATCCTTCCACTTCGGTTTCTACTACAGTGCGGAGTTTGCCGGTAGCCACAATGCGTTGTGTTCGCTTGTCGAATTTATCTATATGTGTTGCCTTGGTGCCGTCCCAACCTTTTACTGTGCCAACGCCTACTGCATTGAAAACGCGTAATACATCGTCTCCATATCCGGCAGCAGCGTGCTTATCGGTTGGATACCATTCGGTAGTCGATAATTCGAGTTGCTGTTTCTTCTTTCCGTATATATCCACAGTGCTTTTATTGTCAAAGTAGATGCGGTAAGCAATCAATGCCGATTCAAAAGCCACTCCGTGGTGATGCATTTTACTGTACATATCGTTTTTTGTCGACGACATTTCTTTTACAAACTCCATCTTGCCGCCTTTTGGTTTCGAAATCATATCGGCATATACTTCGGTCGGAAAGCTGTCGCGTTGGTTTGCCGGGATGGTTTTTAAAGTCACTGATTGAGTTTGTCCGGCTTTTAAATCCAGCAGAAAAACCAGTTCGTCCGGCACTCCATCTTTATTCAGATCGTCGAGCTGGCTGCTGATTTGTTTCCCGTTCACTAAAACGGCTAATTCACTGCGTTTGTTTGTAGGCAGGCTACTGTTGTATTTGTCCAACGTAACTACTACCGGGGCATTTTTCAGTTCGGATTTATTCGGATTTGTTATTTTTAAACTAATGCTTTCGGCCGAAAGTGCAGAACTGCACAGAAGCAGAACGGGAAGTAGAAATTTTGTTTTCATGAAAAATGACTTGAAGTTTAAGATCTGTAATTTGTATGTCCAAAATTAATTTTATTTGCAGTAAACCGGGTGTTATTTTTGACTTTAAATGTGTATTTATTGGCCGGAAACCAGTTGCATTTAATGATGTCTCTGTTTTTTTCCAAATCCGGTTCTCAAATAATAATCTGCTGAAATAAAAAATGACTAAAATCGCGATTCAAAATATCGTCCGATTCCAGTCATCATTAAGTTGCTAAATATACAATTTTGCTTTTTCCGGCAAAAGTCAAGTTGAATATCCGGTTTTGTGTGTCACCACGAGGTATCTACCGATTTTACCTTTTTGTCCAGTTCTTGTTTCGATTTTGCACGTATAGTATCATTTCTGTGCGTCCGGTGGTTTATCATTACAAAGTACCAAAGCATGTAATTCGGACTCCGGTAATAAACAGGATAATAATGGTTGTTTACCATCCGGTAACTTGGGTTGTTCCGATAGAAAGAAATGGGTCTTGCTATGTGTGCACTTCTCACGGAGTTTGTATGCATAGATGAACCAACAGCATGAGTTGTTGACTTTCCTCCAAAACTATGACTGCTCGTTCGTGAAGAATGAAAACTATGACTCGACATATGGAATCCTCCACCACCTCTGGAGTAAACGTTTAATCCAAAACCCAGGCAAAAAAGCATGATGAGCAAAACTGTCTTTTTCATAGGAGGAAAGATATTGTTTAAAGTGATATAAATAAACTATTTATCAAAATGACTTATTCCATTCCGAAAAATAGTTTATAAGCTATTCATCTAAGTTTAGGCTGTAAATAACGGCCAGCACCATTGGTAGTGTGATAATAATCGAAATTATTAAAGGTTTCCAGATTTTTTTCTTTGGGTATTCGGCTTCGTGAGGGATATACATTTTCAGAAAATGTTCCGAGAGGGCATAACCGCCAACGAAATTAAATCCCATTGTGAGCGAAGATATTGATTCTTCCGGAATATTGACAACAATAAATGTAATTACTGTATATATTATCGATAACGTAAGTACTAAATTGGCTTCTTTTTTCTTTCCGATATTTTTCAAATCGCTCATTAACAATGCAGCCCCGAAAATTGCAGAGAAAAAAATGGAAAACCCCCATATTGCCTTGCGGGAATAAATATTGGGAAGTGTTCCTGCATGTAAGCTCTCTTCAAATGAATCGTCTTGTTCTTTCATTTCTAATTATTATTGAATATTTTAGTCGTTTTGCTATGATGTAAGCTCTTTTAATCGAATGATAACTAAAGCTTTAATTGTGATTTTTAGACCGTTAAATTAATTCTCCGAATATTCTGCAAATTTACGAATTCTTTTAGTTCTAATACCGACAATGCAATTATAATTTCAGGTTTAATTGTAATTGTGCCAGAATGTGGCTCTCGTTTGCGCTTAACCTCATTATATTTCAATTGTTAGCCCGTTTTTTGCATAAAGCATTCCCAGTATAATTGCAAATGTAATTACCAGTATGAGCAATTGAAATCCTAAGTATATAAAGCTTTTAATTGTTTGTACAATATTTCTTATGATGCTATTGCTATCGAAAAACTGAATATAAGTCCATGTCATTAATAATATCCATATTATTGTTTCTATGTTTTCGATAGTTGAAATCGTATCTTTATTTTTGCTTAGAGCTAATAATGGCAATATCAAAATGAAAACAATCATTCTTTGTCCGGCAATGTATGTGTTCAATATTAAATGCTCCATATAATTATATTTATTCTTTCTGAATGCCAGATACGACGAGAATGAAATCACTGGTAATAAAAAAAGAGTACTATACGCATAATGCTCCCTAAGCCAGTCAAAAGACTCTTTTAATACGGTTATTAGTTCATTACTCTTTACTTTATTTGCTTTTTCCAATCCTACCGATACTTTGTCGAAAACAGTTTCTATTTTTAGAATATGAGCCAGTAAGGCATAGATTGTAGCTAAAACTAAAACGTATGCTACCGGCTTAAAATGTTTTACTCTTTTCCCCGATATATACTCTTTGATTGTATGCCCCGGTCGCGTAAATAGTTCTTTGGTGGTGTAAATAATTCCTTTGTCGAGATGAAACAACCCATGCTGGATTTCATGCCATACATACTTATAATTTATTTCATGAGTATTTGCCGGTTGTCCACAGTGGTTACAATAGTTACCTATAAATTCTTTATTGCAATTTTTGCAAGTGTGTACCATAAATGATTGTTTTTGTCGTATATTCTGATTATTTGTAATGCTATCGACGGTTCTTGATTTCTATACCTTGTAAAATAGACTGCAAAGGTTACAAAATTAAATTATAATTACAAAGAGTTTTTAGATTTTGGTATCAGGTCAAAGAAACTCATATAATTTTTGTACTCAGCTCTTATAGGTAGATTTGCTTTATAAAGATTTATAGTTATTGTGTTGGATGCATTTTACATTCCTAAAAGTTAGGATCAAATAACTTACAACTAATTTCTTCTGTCGTATTTTATATTGTGAGTCGTAATCTTTTTAGGTATTTTACGGCGATTACAGTTAAACTATGTTGTAAAAATAGACTATTGGGTTAAAAATACACTGTTTACTCTATGTAATTCTCATCTGCATGGATGAAAAAGTGATTTTTTTGTGTTTTATATTGAGTTGAATATGTAATAATATATATGCTAAAATTCTAAGACGTTTTAGATCTGAAATTATTTGTGGCTTCTTTTTCCTTTATATGTTCTATTGTAAATGTCTGTTATGTGCATCTATATGAATTGCTGATTGTTTATGTTTGCTATTTGACTTTTTTTGTCTTATAATCTTACGTGGCTGTGTTTTATATAATTTATTATATAAAATACTACAGCGATAATAACTAATCTTACAAATGGCTATTTGTAAGATGTTTATCTATTTATGTGTACATTTGTACAAGTCAATGACACGAGTTAGTTGGCTGGTAAACATTATTATTCACCAATTTAAAATTCAACAGTATGAAAACTTTAAAAATAGAATCTTTTATAAAGACGGCATCAATATTTTTTTCTAGTTATATGCTAGTTTTAATGATTTTGATTGTTCTTTTATGTAAATAAGAAAAGTCCAAATTTTCGAACAAACAAAGTTTTTTATACTCAGTACATATCTATATTCCTCTACGTACTATAGCTTAATTTTATATGACTTATTTTTTAGCGAGATTTTAATCTCGCTTTTTTATTTTAATTCCATTTATATCTGTAAAATAGTTGTTTTAAGCACTTCGTATTTGTCTGCTTTGATTGAAAAAATTATTACTTAGATTTTATAACGGAAAAAACAGAAAACAAAAATACATTTATATTTTCCATCATTGCTGTTTGCCAAAAGCAGAATTAAAAATTGGTTTGTTATTGACAGGACTTCTTAGTCCTGTTTTTTATTTTTTCAAGAGTAAGCCCCTCCAGATTGAAAAGAGTTCTTTGCGAATCACTTTTCCTGATCTTTTTGTTATGCAATTAGTTTTTGCCAAACTTTTATTGCTGCCCACATCTGAATGTCTGTTGTATTCTCATTCTCACCCAATAAATATTTCAATGCAAAGTCCAGCATCCTTAGGATGTTGTCTCTTCTTCTTTTTTTATTTACCTGACAACAACGTTTCCAAATACAATTTTTTATTGCTTTTATGAACATTCAATCATTTTTCTTCAGATGAACAGAAATGAACAAATGCTTCAGAAAATTGTACCGTTATGTTCATTTGAAGATAACGCTAAGAACTGAATAAACTTAGATTTGTCTTATTGTACGCTGTTTTGAAATAAAAATAATCATTTTGATTTTATTGAGAGTTAGACTGTTTCGTTATGCTGTGTAATATTTGAATAGTGTGCCATAATGTTAATGGCACGATAAATGAAAAAGGGGTTAGCAGTATAAACATTTTAAATATAAAAAAGATGAAGAAAATTGCTTTTTATGGAAAAGGTGGAATAGGAAAGTCTACCACCCAACAAAACACAGCAGCTGCAATGGCTTACTTACACGGTCAGAAAGTATTTATTCATGGATGTGATCCTAAAGCCGACTCAACTCGTATGATCTTGGGAGGTATGAATCAAAAAACCATCATGGATACCTTACGTGATGATGGCGCTGAATTAGTAACTGTAGACAAAGTTGTTTCTACCGGATTTGGTGGTATTCGCTGTTGCGAATCGGGTGGACCTGAACCGGGTGTTGGTTGTGCCGGTCGTGGTGTAATTACAGCTATCGATTTAATGGAAGCTCAGGGAGCATACACACCTGAATTAAACTATGTATTTTATGATGTATTGGGCGATGTGGTTTGTGGTGGTTTTGCCATGCCAATTCGCGATGGTAAAGCACAAGAAGTATATATCGTTTGCTCGGGCGAAATGATGGCTGTGTATGCTGCCAACAATATTTGCAAAGGTTTGGTGAAATATGCCAAACAAAGTGGTGTACGTTTAGGGGGTTTGATTTGCAACAGTCGTAAAGTAGATAAGGAAAGAGAGTTTATTGAAGAATTTGCAGCTGCCATCGGTACTCAAATGATTCACTTCGTGCCTCGCGACAATGTGGTTCAAAAAGCGGAATTCAACAAAAAAACGGTGATTGAATTTGATAAGGAATGTAATCAGGCTCACGAATACAGTGAATTGGCACGAAAGATTATTGAAAATACCAATTTCGTAGTGCCAAAACCAATGACGATGCCCGAGTTGGAGTTGATGGTTACAAAATATGGTCTTGTAGACTAACAGAGAATAGAAACTTGTTGTAAACATTAAAAACATAACAATATGAAAATGATTAGAGCGATTGTTCGTCCGGAAATGTCGGACAATGTGACTGAAGGGTTAGCTGATGCCGGATTTTATTCGTTAACCAAGATGCCTGTTTTTGGTAGAGGTAAACAGAAAGGGTTAACTGTAGGAAATGCACATTATGATGAACTACCCAAAACACTTATTATTATTGTTGTAGAAGATAGTTCGGTTGATGAAGTTCTTAAAGTTATTCAATACAAGGCCTATACAGGGAGCGAAGGTGATGGTAAAATATTCATCTCTCCTGTTGATCGTGCTTTGACTGTTAGAACCGGATCAAAAGAACTCTAAAAAGATAGAAATATTAATTCTCAAGAGTAAAAATCTAATTGCTATACCAAGTTCCCCTTGGGGGATTTAGGGAGCTGAATAAAAATTAATATGAAAGAAATAATTGCCTTCATACGAACAAGCAAGATGAATGCTACCAAGAAAATACTGGACGAACTCAATATTTCTTCTGTAACAGCAATGCCTGTACAGGGGAGAGGAAATCAAAGAGGACTAAATCCAGTACTTGCAGGCATTGAAATAAGCAAAGATGCAATAGTTAGAGGGAATATCACAGGGATGAAATTCGTACCTAAACGAATGCTTGTGATTGTTGCTAAAGATGAGGAAGTTAATGTTATTGTTGACGCCCTTGTGAAAGTAAATAAAACAGGATTTATAGGAGATGGAAAAATCTTTGTTTGCCCAACTGACAATGCAATGAGAATCAGAACAAAAGAAAGTGGGGATGCCGCTTTGTAGTTAATAATTATTAAAAATCATTATTATGCCATATCATCAATTTAAAGTCAGTGAATGTATTCCGGAGCGTCTGCATCATGCAGTAGACAAGGGAGCTGACGAAGATCTTACCGACGCACTGCCGTTGGGATATCTGAACACCATTCCCGGAACAATTTCGGAAAGAGGCTGTGCATATTGTGGTGCAAAACATGTGATCGGAACTCCGATGAAGGATGTAATCCATCTGAGTCATGGTCCTGTGGGTTGTACTTACGACACATGGCAAACCAAACGCTATATAAGCGACGATGGTAACTTTCAGTTGAAATACACTTTTGCATCCGATGTAAAAGAATCGAATGTCGTGTTCGGAGCTGAAAAAATGCTGAAAAAGAATATTGTCGAAGCTTTTAAAGCTTTTCCTCAGATTCATAATATGAATATTTACTCAACCTGTGCTACGGCTTTGATTGGTGATGACATCAATGCAGTGGCTGAGGATGTGATGGAGGAAATGCCCGATAAAAAGATTTTTGTATGTAACTCTCCAGGTTTTGCCGGTCCGAGTCAATCAGGTGGTCACCACAAAATCAACCTTCAGTTTTTGAATCAATGGGTAGGGACCGGAGAACCGGAAATTTACAGCAAACATGTCATTAATTACATTGGCGAATACAATATTCAGGGTGATCAGGAAATCATGCGTGATTATTTCTTGCGAATGGGAATTCAAATTCTGGCCACATTTACAGGTAATGGACGTTTTGACGACCTTCGTTGTATCCACAAAGCACAGCTGAATGTATTGGAATGTGCTCGTTCGGCAGAATATATTTGCGATGAGTTGCGTGTTCGCTACGGAATTCCTCGTATGGATATTGATGGATTCGGGTTCGAAGCCACTGCAGATTCGTTACGAAAAATTGGCTACTTCTTCGGCATCGAAGATAAAGCTGAACAAATTATTGCTGAAGAATATGCCCGTTGGAAACCCGAACTTGACTGGTATGCTGCCCGCTTACAGGGAGTGAGAATGTGTTTGTGGCCTGGTGGTTCTAAACTTTGGCACTGGTCACACATGCTGAAAGCTGAAATGGGTATCAATGTAGTATCGGTTTATACCAAGTTCGGTCATCAGGGCGATATGGAAAAAGGAGTTTCGCGTTGCGAACCCGGTACGTTGGCTATCGACGATCCGAATGAGTTGGAAAGTGTGGAAGCCATGTACGAACTGAAACCGGATTTGATCATGACAGGTAAACGTCCTGGCGAGGTTGCTAAAAAAATCCGTGTTCCATATCTGAACGTTCATGGTTATCACAATGGACCTTACAAAGGATTTGAAGGCTGGGTGCGTTTAGCCAGAGATATTTATAACTGTGTTTATTCTCCGGCACATAGCTTGGTTCATTTAGATATCAGCAAAGACGAAATTCCCACAGACAAAGGTTTTGCTACCCGTGAATCATTGTCTGATGTGAACCTGAGCGATGAAATCAAAAATTCAACAGAATTAAGGGAATATACAGGTGATTATGATCCAATTCCAAGACTTCGTAAAAAAATGGAAGAAAATCAATATACATTTCCAGATCCGGTAACAGGAGAATGGAGACAAGTGCCACTGGAAACGATATTAAAAGGCAAAATAGTTGATGTTGAATAAATTTTTTAAATAAAAGATTATGGATAATAAGATTGCCCAAGAAAAAATGGCTCAACTGGAATGGTATATCACCAAACACTGTTTATGGCAATACAACTCACGCGGATGGGATAGGTTAATTCAAAATGAACGAATTCTGACCAAGACTAAGCAAATACTTCGTGGGGAAAATGCCAAAGATGATGATACTACTGCTGACAGGTATTATTGGAGTGAAGCAATGTCATTGCAGGGAGCATTCAAAAGATATTTTCCCTGGGTTGCTGAAACATCGAAAGAAGATATAGCTCAAATTCTGGACTTGCTGAAGGAACGAATGGATCACACGATGGTTCATGCTTCACTGAATCAAGAACTAGTTAAGGAGAAGTATTAATAAAATGTAGTTTTCGGTAAGCAAAATCGGTTAGAGCTAGAAAATAACGGTTTAGTTAACAATAGCTCCGTTCTCTACCAGTTTTGTTTTCCAAAGGTATTAACTAACATAAAAAGTAAAATTATGAGTTGTAATTTAAAAGCAAAAGATAGAGTCGGAGTTATTAACCCAATCTTTACCTGTCAGCCAGCTGGAGCACAGTATGTAAGTATTGGTGTAAAGGATTGTATAGGTCTTGTTCACGGTGGTCAGGGTTGTGTAATGTTTGTGCGACTTACAATGTCTCAACATTTTAAAGAAAGTTTTGAGTTGGCATCTTCATCACTTCACGAAGATGCTGCGGTATTTGGGGCATTACATCGGGTAGAACAAGGGGTGGATGTATTATTAATGCGCTATCCTGAACTGAAAATTATTCCAATCATCACTACTTGTTCTACCGAAGTAATTGGTGATGATATTGATGGTGTGGTTATTAAACTGGAGGAAGGACTTCTGAAAACGAAATATCCCGATAGAGAAGTACATCTGATTCCGATACATACTCCGAGTTTTGTGGGTAGCCAGATAAGTGGGTATGATGTAGCTGTAAAAGCATTTGTAGAACATTTTGCAAAGAAAGAAGCTGAATCAAACGGTAAAATCAACCTGATAACGGGTTGGGTTAATCCGGCAGATGTTACTGAATTGAAAGCATTAATTGGCGAAATGAATGTGGATGCCACCGTATTATTTGAAATTGAAACATTTGATGCTCCCATCATGCCTACAGGTAACCATGTCGGACATGGTGAAACTACTATCGCAGATTTACAAGGAACTGCTAATGCTGTCGGGACTATAGCTCTGAACAAATACGAAGGTGGAAAAGCTGCAAAATATCTTCAAGATGAATTTGAAGTACCGGCAATCATCGGACCTACACCAATAGGAATTCGCAATACCGATACTTTCCTTGCCAATGTAAAGAAAATGACAGGTAAAGCTATTCCGGAATCATTGGTTCGCAAACGTGGTATCGCTTTAGATGCTATTGCTGATGTATCGCACATGTTCCTTACCGGCAAAAAAGTAGCTATCTACGGAAATCCGGATTTGGTAATAGGGTTAGCCGAATACTGTATTGATTTGGAAATGGAACCTGTGTTACTTCTTTTGGGAGATGACAATACTGGCTATAAAAATGATCCACGTATCACTGCTATGACAGAAAATGTGAAATTTGATATGGAAGTGGTTACCAATGCCGACTTTTGGGAACTGGAAGACCGAATCAAAAACAAAGGATTGAAATTAGATTTGATTCTGGGTCACTCAAAAGGTCGTTTTGTGGCCATTGACAATAACATACCGATGGTTCGTGTAGGCTATCCTGTTTACGACCGTGCCGGTGGATTCCGTCATCCGGTGGTTGGCTATGAAGGTGCTATCTGGTTAGCCGAAGAAATGGCAAACCATATTTTTACCGACATGGAATACAAACACAACAAAGAGTGGGTTTTGAACGTGTGGTAAAAAGTTCCATGAGTGTGTCAAAAGAGTTTTTTTGAACGCAAATTACGCAAATTACACAAATACCACAAATTTACTCAAATATTGAATATATATTTTCAGCTTTGATCACCGATACCTTTTAAATTAATACAGAGTATTTTAAAACTTGTAACTCGTAACTACTTTAAAGTATCGGTGAGCGAAGAAGAGCTTGAGGAGGAAAATAACTATGATTGAGTTTGAATCAAAAATGATTGATGAAGAGTCTTTTGCTCTCAACTATGCGGATGCTACAGGTTATTACCACAGGGCTTTGCAGTTTCAGGCCAACGAGCAACGCCCTAGTTTGGTATTCAACATTGCTGCGGTAGCACTCGAACGTTATTTGGTAGCACTTTGTGACTTGTACGGTGAAGATCCGCGGAATCATAATTACATCACACTAATGCGGGCTGTAGAAACATTTATGCATATACCCAAAGACCTGAATAAACGCATCAAAGCTATGGACTGGATTTTTGGTATCTGCTCCATTGATGAATATCGCCATCCTAATCCGGATGAAAAAGATATGGAAAATGCATTGGTGTTGTGTGTGGAAGTGCAGAAACTGTTTGACCAGAAACGGGTAGCAGCAATCAATGAATTGACCAGAAAAGTCTTATTGGAAGCTCTAAGTTGAAGATGTTTAATAATCAATAGCAGTGCTTGTAACTCGTAACTAAAAATCTCGTAACTATTTATATATTATGCAAGGAAGAATGAAAGAACATCCTCTGTCAGCAGAGGAAATAAGTGCTTTACTTTTAAGTCAATCAGTAGGTAACCTTGGAACGGTTTCGCCCGAAGGATTTCCGTATGTAACCCCTGTACATTTTGTGGTATTAGAGGGTAAAATCTATATTCACGGTCTGTGTGCCGGACAGAAAATTAATTATATCAAAGCCAATCCAAAAATTGGTTTTGAAGTATTTAAAATGAACGGATTGATCCACGATCCAGAACTGCCATGTGATACCAATACAGATTACCAAAGCGTTATCATACAGGGAACAGCAAAAGTGATAGGCGATGATCAGTTGAAAGTAAAGGTATTGGATGAGGTGGTAAAAAAATACACCCCTCAACATGTAGGTAAATCTTATCCACCTGCTATGCTGAAAGCCACCGGGGTGATTGAGATAATACCGATAGCTACAACTGGGAAATACTTTAAATAGTTGACAGTTGATAGTTGACAGTTGATAGTCAATTCATCATTCATAACTCATCATTCATTTCACCCAGTTCCAATGAAAATAGCCGTTTTTATAGACGAATACAATCATATACTTCCGTTTTACAGTTCCGGTATCGTTGAGATTTATTCTTATGATAAAACGACCTGGGAATGTATTAATCAAATTCCTTTTGATATGAGTTATCAACGGGATTTGGCTGATGTTCAGTTGAAGATAAATATGCTGACTTCAGAGTTTGAAACTTGCAGTTTGCTGGTGGTTGACAATATCAAGGTACTTCCATCGGCTTTATTACAGGAAAGAGGAATTGGTGTTTGGAAGTTTAGCGGACTGTTTTTGCCAGAATTACTCGATTTTGTAAAAACGGAGTTAGAGAAAGCATTGGTAAAACCGGAGAAAGTTCTTGTACGCCCAGTATTGGTTGGAAGCGAGGAAGAGGCCGTATATGAGATTGATCTGGTTTCGGTGCTTGGCGGAAATAGTGGACTCAATTCTATGGATGTGCTGATTCCGTTTATGAAAGAAACCAATTTCAGAAAACTGCAAATTAGCTGTACGCATTTACCGAAATGGTTTGACAGAGTGCTTGAAGCTTTTCAGTTGGTTTCTAAACTGGAGGAACAGGAGTCAGAACTATTCAAGGTTACGGTATGTCAGCTTCATTGGAATGACGATGTGAGTTTTCGAAAATCAATCCGAATTCCCGGAATGGGTGGGGGTTGTTCGTCGGGAGGTTGCTAATAATGTTTTGCCGAACAACAATAAAACAACTTTTAAATCGACCGGCTTATGAAAATAGCAATATTTGTTGACAGATACGGAACTGTACTGCCGTTTTTTTCATTGGGAGTGGTGGAAATCTACTCGGACGAAAGCGGTGCCTGGAAATGCATTAATCAGGTTCCGATGGATTTGAGTTCTGAGCCGGGAATGAATGAGGTTCTTAGAAATGTCAGGATGTTGGCTTCAGAATTAGATGATTGCAATTTGCTGGTTATAGAAAATATTCAAGGTATTGTTCGTTCCTACTTGTCCGATTATCAAATAAGTATATGGAAGTTCAAAGGACTTTTTCTCGACGAAAATTTACTGAATCATATTAAGCTGGAAGTTGAGAAAGTGATATTGGAGCATCAGCAGAAGCAAGTGGTAGTAGCTCCGGTACAGGTTGGAAAAGAAGAAGATGCCGTTTATGAACTTGATCTGGCTACCTTAATTGATTGTGACGTTTCGCTCAGTTCGCGTGCCGTGCTGATTCCATTTTTCCAGACCACCAATTTCCAGGAACTAATTATTTTATGTAAACAAAGTCCCAAATGGTTGGAGCAATCGTTGGAGCTTTTGCAGCTCTCGTTGGTGTTCGATGAATTGGGTGACGGTGTGATTTGCCTGACTGTGACGCCGCTGGATTTCGAAACAGGACTGGAGACCCGTAAGGCTGTTCCGGGTGACCAGATTAGTAGTTTGGAAGAATCGTGCTCTTCATCGGGTTGTGCTAGTGCCGGGTCATGCGTCACCGAAATTATCAAAGATAAACAAAATAAAAAGGTGTCGTTAAATAAATAGATGACGAGTAATAAAATGATTCTTTTTTTGAATAAAACCCATAACGCGGCATACCTATTTTGTTGCGACTTTGCTTTTAGTCAGACCTAATAACTTTCCTGTTACCTGTTTTTTTTCATCCAAAAGAAATACGGCTCTTAGCTCTCTTATTTCAGTTATCGTCTTTTTGCGTATAAGCCAATCATTACGATAACAATAAATAGAAAATTTGCTTCATAAATTAAAAAATGTTTTTACCTTTGGTGTGTTAAACAGAAACGTCAAGTTTCTTAAACATACATTTAGATTAAGTTGTAACGCTTATGAACGACTGGATCATATTAATTACATTTATTTATCCGCAGGAAGCATATATTGTAAAAGGCAGACTTGAATCGGAAGGTATTGAAGTATTGTTGAAAGACGAGTTAACTGCACAGGTATATAACTTTTATTCAAATGCCATTGGCGGAGTAAAACTCCTTGCTCAGAACTCCGATTATGACGAGGCTTATAAAATTATGGTTGAAGCCGGATATATAAAAGAAGAGGTAGACAAACCGAATAAATTCTTACAGGCGTTTGATAAAGTTACGTCAAAAATACCTGTTGTGGGAAGGTTGATGCCTGAGATCCGACTGTTGATTGCTGTAACGCTGCTTCTGCTGATTATAGTTGTTCCGGTAGTTTTATTATCATTGCCCTGAGTGTTTTATATAAACCGAAAGTTGAATACTAATGGAAAAGAAATCAGATACCCTGATTTGTCCGTATTGCAATTCGGACAATGTGATAAAGAAAAAACAAGCCGGATACGTAGTTATGCTTTGCCTTATGCTCTTGAGATTGCCTGTTCCCTGTTTCCAAAAAAGTTTTTATTGCTTCGATTGTGGAAAGGAATGGAAAGCTAAGCGGGGTAAAGTGCTATAGTATCTCTACTTTTGCAGGATTGCCGGAACTACTCTATTTTATTTTGAAAATTATTTTATTTACAGACTGATTTTGACGTTAAAGCACGTTGGAATCAGTCTTCCTTTATTTTATTCAAAAAAAATAGTATTGTCATTGTGACACTATCTAAAAATATTCTTATATTTGCAGACGTAATTACAATTTTAGAGGTGTTGAAGGTTGTCATTACAGAAAAACACATTATAAAATAAAGTATTTAATTTAATTACCATGTTTAGAAATATCAAAGCAGGTGTTGTCTTGTTGTTTGGGATCTCATTAAGTATCTTTGGCCAAACTCCCAAAGCTATTTATCTTGATGATTCGAAATCGTTGAATGAACGTGTGGAAGATGCACTTTCGCGTATGACACTTCAGGAAAAAGTGGCTATGTGCCATGCTCAGTCAAAATTTAGTTCTGCAGGTGTTCCCCGTTTGGGTATTCCCGATCTCTGGATGACCGATGGCCCTCATGGCATTCGTCCCGAGGTATTATGGGATGAGTGGTCACAGGCCGGTTGGACGAATGATTCGTGTATTGCATTCCCGGCTTTAACTTGTCTTGCTGCCAGTTGGAACAAAGATATGTCTTTGCTGTATGGTAAATCAATTGGCGAAGAAGCCCGTTATCGGAATAAGAACGTGTTGTTAGGTCCCGGTGTGAATATTTACCGTTCTCCTCTTAATGGACGTAATTTTGAATACATGGGCGAAGATCCTTATTTATCTTCTAAAATGGTAGTACCTTATATTAAAGGTGTTCAGCAAAATGGTGTTGCAGCTTGTGTCAAGCATTTTGCCTTGAACAACCAAGAAACCGATCGGAATGGAGTGAATGTCAATGTTGATGATCGCGCTTTGTATGAAATATATTTACCTGCTTTTAAAGCAGCTGTTCAGGAAGGAGATGCCTGGACTATTATGGGTTCATATAATTTATACAAGGGTCAGCATTGCTGCCATAATCAATATCTGCTTAAAGATATTCTTCGGGATGAATGGGGATTTAAAGGTGCAGTAATTGCAGACTGGGGTGGTGTAAGCAATACCCGGGAGGCTATTTTTAATGGTTTGGATATAGAATTTGGTACCTGGACTGATGGCTTGAAAAAAGGAACAAGCAACGCATACGACAATTATTACCTGGCAAAACCTTATCTGGATCTTATCCAAAAAGGCGAAGTGGGTACAAAAGAACTGGACGAAAAGGTCCGGCATATACTTCGGTTAGCTTTTCTAACCAATATGAATAAAAACAGACCCTATGGTTCATTTGGAACTCAGGAGCATGCTTTGGCTGGCAGACAAATAGCCGAAGAAGGTATTGTGCTACTGAAAAATGCAAACAAGGTACTGCCTGTTGATCTGACTAAAACAAAACGGATAGCTGTTATTGGCGAAAATGCCATCAAAATGATGACTGTAGGTGGAGGTAGTTCTTCGTTGAAAGCAAAATATGAAATATCTCCTCTGGATGGTATTAAGAAAAGGGTAGGGGCAGAAGCTGAAGTTGTTTATGCCCGTGGATATGTTGGCGATGCCGGTGGAAGTTACAATGGGGTTATCACCGGTCAGGATTTATCGGATAAGCGTTCGGCCGACGAATTGTTGGCAGAGGCCTGCGCAGTGGCAAAAACAGCAGATTATGTGATTTATGTCGGTGGTTTGAATAAGAGCGATTATCAGGATTGTGAAGGAGTTGACCGTGTAAGTCTGAATCTGCCTTACAATCAGGATAAGTTGATTACCGAACTGGCTAAGGTGAATAAAAACCTGGTGGTGGTGAATATATCCGGCAATGCGGTGGCTATGCCTTGGGTAAATAAAGTTCCGGCTATTGTACAAGGTTGGTATTTAGGTACTGAGTCGGGTAATGCATTGGCAGCCGTTTTGATGGGCGATGTGAATCCGTCGGGGAAACTGCCGTTCTCTTTTCCTGTAAAACTGGAAGATAATGCTGCTTATGTTATGGGTGAATTTCCTGGGAAGAATCATCAGGTAAATTATAACGAAGGTATCTTTGTGGGTTACCGTTGGCACGACAAGCAAAACATTAAACCCTTGTTTAGTTTTGGTCACGGACTGAGTTATACTACTTTTGAATATGGGAAGGTCACGGTCGATAAAAAGGAGATAACTTCTTCGGATAAAGTTACATTTACAGTAGATGTGAAAAATACAGGCAAACGGGAAGGCTCGGAAATAGTTCAGCTCTATATCAGCGATTTGAAATCATCAGTCCCTCGTCCGATAAAAGAATTAAAAGGATTTGATAAGGTGTCATTGAACCCGGGCGAAACAAAAACAGTTTCGTTTACTGTAGATAGTTCTGCTTTAAGTTTCTTTGATGCCGGTAAACATGTGTGGATTGCTGAACCCGGTGATTTTGAAGCAATCATTGCTGCTTCGTCAACCGATATTAAAACTAAAACAAGCTTTAAATTGAAATAGGTTGTAGTTACAGGTAGGTAGTTTGTAGTAGGTAGTAAATTTTGCTGCAACGCATCTGGCTGTATATTGTATTATTCTAAAACTTAATTTAGTGTATTCCATATTTTGATTGA
>Ga0302161_10000065_pt1 | contig 24040 bp, 18 predicted proteins | sample I_Fen_E2_1_FD_193498 | JGI IMG/M metagenome (GOLD analysis project Ga0302161, IMG submission 193498) | Peat permafrost microbial communities from Stordalen Mire near Abisko, Sweden - I_Fen_E2_1 | ecosystem: Environmental > Terrestrial > Soil > Wetlands > Permafrost | place: Sweden: Abisko...
TAGAAGCTGGATTTTCATCAATCATGTTTGATGGATCTCACTATCCAATAGCTGAAAACATAGAAAAAACTAAAGAATTAGTTGCTATAACTAATGCTAAAGGACTTTCTTTAGAAGCAGAAGTTGGTTCAATCGGTGGAGAAGAAGATGGAGTTGTAGGAAAAGGCGAAGTTGCTGATGAAAATGAATGTAAGCAAATCGCTGATTTAGGAGTTACTATGTTAGCTGCTGGAATCGGAAACATCCACGGAAAATATCCTGAAAACTGGGCTGGATTAGATTTTGAAGCATTAGCTAAAATCGAAACAGCAGTTGGAACTTCTATGCCATTAGTATTACATGGTGGTACTGGAATCCCAGAAGATATGATAAAGAAAGCTATATCACTTGGAGTTGCTAAGATCAACGTTAACACTGAATGTCAATTAGTATTCCAAGAAGCTACTAGAAAATATATCGAAGCTGGAAAAGACTTAGAAGGAAAAGGATTTGACCCAAGAAAGTTATTAAATCCTGGATTCGAAGCTATCAAAGCTTGTGTTAAAGAAAAAATGCAATTATTTGGTTCAGTAAACCAAGCATAATTACATTTATATAAAAGGAGCATCTATGTATTAGATGCTCCTTTTTGTATTTACCTTTTATATTAATCTCCTATCCAACATTTTGAATTCTTTCAAATGACCTGTTTTTAAGTATACTTCTCTCCTTTTGTATTTTTTCTAATGTATTCTTAATAATTGAATTTAAAACTAATTCTGATTCTTCTTTTATATTATTATCTACATTATAGAAATGTTCTAATATCCATATGTTATTATTATTTTTTATGAGTTTATTTAATATTCCTATACTATCTTGATTTGGCACATTGTATTTATTTAAAACCTCAAAAATATCCATAATTTTATCAGTAATATTTTTAATATCAAAATTTTTTTTAATACTCGCCAGTTGTGAAATATACTATGTATCATTAATAATTTCTAAATTTGAACGTTCATAAATATTATTTTTCTTCTTCAAACTATCAATTTATATTCAATTCTTCTACATATTTTAACTTCTTTAAAATTAAGTATTTTTATTAGAAAATAAATGCATACTATATATAGTATTCTTCTATTGTAATTTGGAGGTGTCTTAATGAATAACAAGTATAATGATTTATTTGATGAATTAGTTAAATCTTATTATGAAGGTAACTTTGATGAAACTCTTACACGTATTATGGTATGTCACGAAAAATCTCCACAAGAAACTTTCGCTATTATTTCATCTTTATGTGGAGTTAATATTAAATTTGACAATAATTATGTATATAATTTGAAAAAAGCTATAACAGAATATACCATTAATAAAAGATTAATTGAAAAACTTAAAGATTGCTCTGCATCATGTACTAAAGATAAAAATGGTAAATTTGATTGCCAAGCGTCTTGCCCTTTTGATGCAATCCTTTATAATGAACAAGAAAAATCTACTTATATAGATACTGATCGTTGTCTTAGTTGTGGACTATGTGTAGATTCTTGTAAAAATGGACTTTTTTTAGATAAAGTTGAGTTTCTTCCTATTGTAGATTTAATAAAGAATAATAAAACAGTTATTGCTGCTGTTGCTCCTGCTATTAGTGGCCAATTTGGTGACAATGTAACTATGGATAAATTAAGAGCAGCGTTTATGAAAATTGGTTTTACTGATATGATAGAAGTTGCATTTGCTGCTGATATATTAACCATAAAAGAAGCAGTTGAATTTGATAAACATGTACATGGTCCTAATGACTTAATGATAACTTCGTGTTGTTGCCCAATGTGGATTGGAATGTTAAAAAAAGTTTATAATGAGCTTATTCCTGATTTATCACCTTCAGTCTCCCCTATGATTGCAGCTGCACGTATTATAAAAAAACTTAATAAAGATGCAAAAGTAGTTTTTATTGGACCATGTATTGCAAAAAAAGCAGAAGCTAAGGATAAAGATTTAATTGGTGATGTTGATTTTGTACTTACATTCCAAGAACTCTATGAAATATTTAAAACTTTAAATATTGATCCAGGAAAATTAGAAGGTATTCCTTCTCTTGAATATGCTTCAAGAGGTGGAAGATTATATGCTCGTAGTGGTGGTGTTTCAATTGCTGTTTCTGAAACCATAGAAGAACTTTATCCTGATAAATACAAATTTTTTAAAGCAATTAAAGCCTCCGGTGTTAAAGAATGTAGAGAACTTCTTGAAAATGCTCTAAAAGGTAATATCGATGCAAACTTTATCGAAGGCATGGGTTGTGTTGGTGGATGCGTAGGCGGTCCAAAGGCTATTATACCTCCTGAACAAGGTAAAATAGCTACTGAGGATTTTGCTTACGCCTCTCCTATTAAAGTACCTGTTCATAGTAACATCATTAATAACGTCTTAGAAAAACTTGATATAAATTCCATAGATGATTTTCATGATAGTGAAAAAATCAGCATTTTTGAACGTAAATTTTAATTATACTCTGCAATTCTATTGTTAATTAACAATGTTTAATTGTCAATTAACAAACAATCCCTAGGTTATTTTAGAAAATATTCAAATTAGAAAACTAAGAGGTCACGTTCTAGTCTCCAATTATATTTGGAGACTAGAACGTGACCTCTTAGCTTTAGTTATTATATGAGAACTAAACATTGACACTTCAAAATAACTTTATAATTAATACTATATTTAATATTTACGATATTTATACTATGAATATATACCCAACTAGAAATAAGGGGGGAATGTTTTTATGAAATGTCACATCAAAATCTTCATTAACTGGAACAAATGCTTTCCCATTATTTCGGCAGAAATATACTTTGACAAAATATATTATTTTACTGTCTCTAATGCTTTTTTTACCTTAGGAACTACATAGTGACTACCGCCTTTGTCTTTAACATCTTCAGCCATCATAACTACTAATAAATTATTTGGCGCTTTATTTGTAGTCATACCTACAAACCATCCAAGCTCTGTTCCAGTAGTATCATCTTGTGTAGCCTTTTTTTCTGCTGTTCCTGTTTTTCCTGCTATAGTTAAGCCGCTAGTAAAGGCAGCATGACCTGTACCACTTGGATTTTCTACTACTTGTATTAAATCTTGTAGAACTACATTTGCAGAATCCTTAGATACAGCATTTGATTTCCAAGTTTTATTTTCTGCATTTTTATTATATACAAGATACGGAGTCAATATGTTTCCTTCATTTTGGAACATTGTATATAAGGACGCTAAATGAACTGGATTTACTAATACTTCGCCTTGTCCATATCCGCTATCAGCTAATTGAACTTCTGTTTTAAAAGTTTTATCACTTGAAAATTGTGAGTTATATAATGGATATTCAAATGGAATTTTTTCTGCAAATCCAAAACTATTTAGCTTGTCTTTAAAAGTGTCCTTTCCTATATCTAATGCTGCCTGTGCAAAATAAATATTATCTGAATAAACAAGCGCATTTAATAAATTAGAATTCCCACCATAATTACTTACTCTTGTAACAGAATAATTGCCCCAACTCTTATCTTTTTGCCAGCTAAGACCACTTATATTTTTATTAGCATTTGGATCAAGTTTTTTAGTATCAACTCCAATAACTGCAGTAATTGGCTTAAAAGATGAACCAGGCGCTGCTGTTGCTTGGAATCTGTTATATAAAGGCTTATTCTGATCATTATTTAAGCTATTCCACTTATCATTAGACATACCTAAAACAAAGTTATTAGGATCATATGATGGAGTACTTACAAGTGCTAAAACTTCACCAGTATTAGGATTCATAGCAACTGAAGACCCCTTATCTTTCTCTAGTTGATTATATAACAAACTTTGCATATTATTATCAATAGTTAATTTTAAATCGGAACCATTTTTAACTTCTTTAGTTATAAGAGATATTTTTTTCTCTCCTTCTTTATTTTGAATATATATTTCTGCTCCATCTATTCCTCTAAGACTTTCTTCATAAGCTTTTTCAAGTCCAGATTTACCAATTAAAGAATTTTCAGTATATTCTTCATCCTTGTGTTTTTCTAATTCATCAGTATTTATAGCTTGGACATATCCTGTTAAATGAGCAGCTTGAGCACCTAATGGATATATTCTTGCATCCTTATCATTAATCTGAACCCCTGAAATCTTAAGTAAACTTGGAATTCTTTCATCGCCATATGGTATTGCCTTTATAGGAATGAACATATCCGGCTTTACATATGCTGCACTTAATTGACTATTTATATATTCTACAGAGGTTTCTAATAATTTAGCAATTTCATTAATCGAGTTCTCTTTATTATCACCTAAATTTCCTGGAACAATACCTACATTAGAAGAAACTGAATCTGTTGCAATCATTGCTCCATTTCTATCTATAATATCTCCTCTTTTAGATTTTATAGATTTTACTCTAAGCTTGTCGTTATCTGTTAACTCTGGAAATATAACTTTTGAGTTCCACTTAACTGTATAATCTTTGCCTATATCCCTTATCATAGTTACAGAATTTGAAAATTCTAATTCTCCACATAAAGTATTCATAGTTGTTTCGTAATTAATTGTTGCTACATTGCTCTTATTTTCAACATTTTTAACTTCGACCTTAATATCACTTGCTTGAATACCTTCATATATATTTTTATTTCTTGCAATAAAGTCATCTTTAGAAAGTTTTTGCTTTGTCTCACTATCAGTTAATTCATACATTTTATCGTATTCTTTTGCATTTATTAAATTCATATATTCGGTCAATTTATATTCAGGTTTATGTGATTTATTATACATAAATAATGCAATTCCACATACTATAAGTGGAATAATTACAATTCCCACACCAATAAATAAATAAATATTTTTCTTTTTATCCATATAACCATACCCTTCTCTACTTTAGTCTCTAAATGAATTATATCATATGAGTTTATATAAAAGTACATTTATATTCCACATTATGTCAATAAGCAAAAGAGCTGTTCCAAAAGTTTAAGTCATAAAATTAAAATACAAAATTTAATTTAAACCAACTAATTTTCGAAACAACCCTTATATTTACATTGTAAAAGAAAATAACAAATTCATACTGCAAAATAGATTTGTCATTTTAATATGCCTTATCTTCTTATAACTTCAACTTTATATCCATCTGGATCAGTTACAAAATAATAACCCGGCTTTTCACCTGGTAATCCTTTTAAATCAGTAACTTCATATCCTAGTTCTATATGTTTTTCCCTGAATTCTTCTAAATTTTCCACTCCAATAGCAGTATGGCTAAATCCATTCCCAACTTCATAAGGTTTTTCTACATCATAATTATATGTAAGTTCGATTTCATATCCACCAATTTCATTTGATAAATAAACAAGAGTAAATTTATATTCTGGAAAGTCTTTTTTCCTAGTTTCCATTAGACCTAATCCATCTCTATAAAATTTTAAAGATTCCTCTAAATTTTTAACTCTTATACACGTATGCAACATTTTTACTGACATATCAGTACCTCCTTGATTATAATAATGTTATGCAAGTTATAACATTTCATTTTTTTAAAAATTTTAACTTTTTAAACTTTAATATTGTTTTTTCATAAATACAATATGTTAACTATCATAATATAACATATAAATTGCAATCTAAAAATACTTTTAAATTATAAATATGTGTTTTTAAGTGTTTAAATTACTATCGTAAATAGTAAAATATAGTATAATATCAATTAATACATTATAATATTATATGTATGCTCACTTATAATTTATTTATAATTTCTCAATTAATATTTTTTTATAAAATTTGAATATAATTACTATTCTAATTTATAATAATCAAACAAGGAGGTACAATTCATGAATATATTAAAGTATATGCTTGTATTTGTTCCAATAAGCTTTATAGCTGAATTTATGCATGCATCCCCATCAATAATGTTTATACTCGCAGCGTTGTCCATAATCCCTTTAGCTGGACTTATGGGGGAAGGAACTGAGGAAATTTCATTTTATTCTGGTCCTAAAATAGGTGGATTTTTAAATGGTACATTTGGAAATGCTACAGAACTTATAATATCATTTTTTGCTCTTAAGGAAGGACTTTTTGAAGTAGTTAAATCTTCCATAGCTGGTTCTGTAATAGGAAATGTTTTGTTAGTTCTTGGCGCTAGTATGCTTGCTGGAGGATTAAAATTCAAAACTCAAACTTTTAATAAAAAAGTTGTTGAAGTTTCTTCAAGTATGTTATTATTTGCAGTTGTTGGTTTGTGCATCCCTGCATTATTTACCCATACTGTAGCCCCTACTCTTTTAAATACAAGATACGAAGGTCTAAGTTTAGTTGTTGCAGTTATAATGCTTTTAATATACATATTAAGCCTAATTTTTTCATTCCATACACATAAAGATATATATGTAGTTGATGCTGAAGGAGAAAATGAGGGTACTGTTAAATGGTCTTTTAAAAAAGCAATATCAGTATTAGTTGTTTCTACTGTGTTAATAGCTATAGAAAGTGAATTTTTAGTAAGCGGTATAGAACCTATAACTAAAAGTTTAGGCCTTAGTGAATTTTTTGTAGGTATAATAATAATTCCTATAATAGGAAATGCCGCTGAGCATAGTACAGGTATTGTTATGGCAATGAAAAATAAGATGGATGTAGCTTTAGAAATCGCTATAGGTTCAAGTCTACAAATAATACTTTTTGTAGCACCATTACTAATATTCATAAGTTTAATCTTTACACCTATGAGTATTATATTTAATGAATTTGAATTAATTGCACTTATTGTTGCTGTATTAATAGCTAATAGAGTATCAAATGATGGAGAATCTAATTGGCTAGAAGGTGTTCAATTGCTTGCTGTATATGCCATAATCGCAGCTTGTTTCTTTATTCTATAGCTTATTTTATGAATATAGTTTTCTATGAATCTTTTATTTCATTGATAAAAAGGATACTTTCGTGATTGAAAGTATCCTTTTCTATTAAACATTCAATTTCATTTAAAAATAAATTATTCAGCTATAGTCGTAGTTGCCTTTTTTTCTTGACGAGCTTCCTTAATTTTTTCTCTTGCTTCCTTATTAGTAACACCTGTTATATCTACGCCAAATTTAGTAGCTTTTTCTGAAAGTTTTTCAGTTACTTCTTGTTTTTTAGCTTCACGTGCTGATTGTATTTTAGCTTTTGCTTCTTCAAATGATAACCCTGTTATATCAACTCCAAGTTTTGCAGCTCTTGCACTTTGAAGTTTAACTTTTGCATCTTCCTTGGACAAACCTGTAATGTCAACTCCAAGTTTTAAAGCTTCTGCTTCTCTTAATTTAGTTCTTGAGTCTTCATTTGATAGTCCAGTAATATCTACGCCTAATTTTGTAGCCCTCTCTGAGAGTTTTTGAGCTACTTCTTGTTTTTTAGCTTCACGTGCTACTTGTATTTTAGCTTTTGCTTCTTCAGCTGATAATCCTGTTATATCAACTCCAAGCTTTGCGGCTCTTGCACCTTGAATTTTAGCATGTGCTTCTTCCTTTGTAAGACCTGTAATATCTACACCAAGTTTTAAGGCTACTGCTTCTCTTATTTTATCTCTTGCTTGTTCATTAGTTAGACCTGTAATGTCAACTCCAAGTTTAGCTGCTCTTTCAGTAAGTTTTGCAAGCGTTTCTGCTTCACTAACTTGTTTTGTTTCAACTGTTGTTACATTAGTTGTTGGGTCCTGTGAAGTAATGTCAGCTGCAAATGCTGGAACCATACTTGACATTGAAATCATAGCTGTAATAGCAATTGATAATAATTTATTCTTTTTCATAATTATCTCTCCTTGTATTATATATTTTTTGAATGTACCCTAATAAAAAATGTACTTATAACTTAGTAATAACTGGTTACAAGTACATAATAACTTTGTTTTGTGAAATTTATGTGAAATAACTAAATATATATAAATAATTTTTTTGAATGCATCTAAGGGATTTCAAGAGAGAAAATTACACCCTCATCTACATTTTCTACTTTAGTAATCCCTCCATGAAGTTGTACTATTGATTTGACAATTGCGAGTCCAAGTCCATGTCCTCCATATTTCCTAGATCTCGCTTTATCTACTTTATAATATACATCCCAAATTTTATTTAAATATTCAATTGGTATATGGCTTCCTGTATTAAAAACACTTATTTTTATTTTATTTTCTTTATTCTCAGCAATCAATTGAATGAACTTTTTTCCTTCCACATAATCAATAGCATTTGTGATAAAATTATTTATAGCTTTCTCAAGCATATCACGATCAGCAGATACTACATAATTATTCACACAGTTTAAATCAAAAGTAATACCTTTATCAATAAATGTAGGCTTAAATCTTTCTACTATCTTAAATATAAACTCATAAATATCAAAATTTGTCCTGTTTAATTCAACCATTCCACCTTCCATCTTAGAATGATTTAAAAGTTCCTGTACTAATTTGTCCATTCTATCACATTCTTCCACTAGAACTGAACAATACTTCTGCATCTTTTCCTTATCATCTACTACTCCATATTTTAAACCTTCAGCATATCCTTTAATTATCCCTATTGGAGTTTTTAATTCATGGGACATATTGCTAACAAGATTCTTTCGACGTTCTACATCCTGTTTAAGATCATTAATACTAGTACTTAATTTTTCAGAAATTTTATTAATACTTTCTCCCAATTTTCCAATTTCATCTTGTGAATGAATATTTACACGATTATCAAATTCAAGATTTGATATATTTTCTGCAACATTACTCATTTCTATAATTGGCTTTGTTATTTTCTTTGAAAAAATTAGTATAAATATGCCACCAAAAAAAATTACTATAAGACCTGCAAAAATATAAAACTGATTTGCTATTGAAACACTTTCATGAATGCCTTTAACAGGTTTTCTTAGAATAATAAATTCTCCATTACTCATTTTTGATATAAAAACTAATTTAGTATTTTGATCATTGTTTTTTTCTTCAGTATCATATATATACTTCTTTGAAATTTTCTTTTCATTATCTAAAATAAGTTGTTTAATTTCTTTAGATACACGTTTCTCATTAATATTTGATTTTTGATTAATAGAAGTAAATTCTATATTAAAATTTTGATCAACTATTGTAGTACTTATCCCATCGATACTATTTACCATATTTATGTACTCATCACTATTTTCTTTATTATTAATATACTCATCACTAATCTTTTCACTTACTGATACAAATATACCCTTGTTCTTATAAATATAATAAGATTCCAAAAAGATTGAATTCAAAAGTACACCACATACTACAACTAAAATCATAAATATGGTAAATATTAAAAACAGTTTTGTTTTAATTGTCTTCATGATTTTGCACCTCAAACATATAGCCACTTCCCCGTATTGTCTTTACATAATCACCACATTTTGAAATTTTAGCCCTTAAAGTTTTTATATGTGTATCTATAGTTCGAATATCTCCATCAAAGTCATAACCCCATATTTTGCTTAATATTTGTTCACGTGTTAAGACTTTATCACTATTTTTAACAAAATAAATTAGAAGACTATATTCTTTACGATTTAATTCAACTTCTAAACCATCTACTATCACTTTATGTGTTGCTTGGTTTATTTTTATTTTTCCTGCAATTATATCATCAAACTGTTCTTTCTTTAATTTTCTTACATGACTATTAAGGCGAGCAATAAATACCTCATAACTAAAAGGTTTTGCAATATAATCATCTGCTCCCTTTTTAAGTCCAAGAACCTCATGTTTTTCATCTCCGAGTGCTGTTAACATTATCACAGGCACATCTGAATGTTCTCTAATTTCTTTAAGAACTTCCCATCCATCATATATAGGCATCATTACATCCAGTATTATAAGATCAATATCCTTTGAACTAAAGAAAATATCTATTGCTTCTTTACCATTACTTGCTTCTACCGGAAGGTAGCCTTCTTTTATTATTATGTCGCATACAAGATTTCTAAAGATCTGCTCATCCTCTGCTATAAGGATTTTTATGTTCATAACCACACCTTCTTAGATTTAATATTTATTACTATAATAAGAGCTTTACTAAAACCATTTGTTTTTCTTAAACCAAACTATACATAAAACAACTATGCTAATACTTATTGCTATAACAATTGGATAACCATAACTCCAGCCATATTCTGGCATATTGAAATTCATTCCATACCAACCTACTATAAGAGTAAGTGGCAAAAATATTGTTGTAACAACTGTAAATAACTTCATTAAAGTATTCTGATTTATATCTACCTGAGCTTGATATGCTTCCCTAACTTGTGTAACATAATCTCTTAAATTATTTACGCCTTGATACAATCTATTAATTCGATTAGTAAACATTCTAAAATATTTAATTGTTTTTTTATCTATAAGATTATTATCATTTTCTTCAATACATTCTGCAATATTTAAGAATCGTTCATAGTAACGTTTTAACTTTAGCAATTTTTTTCTAAGAATAATTATTTTGTTTAGATAATTATCCTTTTTTGATGTTATCAATCCTTCTTCAAGCTCTGCAATTTCTTGTTCAATATTTTCAATGAAATATGTATCCTCTGATGTAAGTCTATCAAAGAATATATAAAGCATCTTACTAAGATTTTTGAATTTAATTTCTCCAGACTTAGTTTTCGAAATTATATCATCTAAAACTGGCTCTTTGTCACATATAAACACGAGAAAATTTTTTGTGAAAAATATACATACTTTCTTAGATAGCTTTAATACATCGCTAATTTTAGGAATTTTTAGGGATATGTAATCAAATCCCTCATAACTCTCAAATTTAGATGATCTTCCATTTAAACATTCATAAAATATCTTTTCGTTTATATTAAGCTTTTCTGACATTGATTCCAATTGTTCAAATGTAATAACACAAACAAATAACTTGTCACTATTTAAGCTTAAATTATCTATAGAGTCTTCATTTAAAATATCATTATTTATGGAATATATCATCATTAATCACCTATTTTCCTGTATTTCACTACATTTTATCATATATAAATGATTATATAACAAAATCACTACCTCCACATACTTTATTTCTGCCTAATTTTTTTGCTTTATATAAAGCTTCATCTGCATTTTTTAGTAAATTCCTTAATTTATTTTCTTTATAAGAACTAAATATTCCAAAAGATGCTGTTATCTTAATAATCGTACCCTCATAAGAAATATCCGTATTTTCAATCGTTGCTCTTATATTTTCTGCAATTTTCGAAGCTTTTTCTAAATTTGTATTATTTAATAGAATCACAAATTCTTCGCCTCCATATCTACCTATATAATGTTCTTTGCTTAATATAGATTTACAAGATTCCAAAGCTTTTTTCAAAACAACATCTCCAGCTATATGACCATAATTATCATTAATATTCTTGAATTTATCTAAATCAAACATTATAAGTGAAATGGGTGTATTTATTGTATAGCGCTCCTTCAACTTACGTACTGCAATTTTATGAAAATAACTTCTATTATAAACTCCAGTCAAAGTATCCATGGTTGCATAATATTCAAGCTTTTTATTTAAAGCAGTTTGTTCTGTATTATCAATTAGAATAAGAATTTTACCTTTATTTTTACTGCTTTTTAATAAATCTATTTTACATTGATAGTAATGTGCTTGTTCTATTGTTTTAATTTCCATATGAAAAATACCAACTTTGTTTTCATTAATATTCTTTAATAATTGGTTATGCTCATTAAATATATCATTACAATTCTTTCCTATTATTAAATTATTTTTTATATTAAATATTTGTTCTGATTTTTTATTTATTTCAATTAGTGTATTATATTCATCTAAAACAATTATTCCATCTGTTATATCATTAAAAATAATACGTCTTGCTAAAGCAAGAGTTCCAAAAATATTAGAATTAAATAAAGCATAGGCATAGAATAAACAAAGTATAGCTAAAGACATTGGAACTATATCTATTTTGACAGGCAAAATGTCTATGGCATATATGCAATATGCAATCCAAGGTATAAATGACGTAATCATAATAATAAGGCTTCTCTTTTTATTTAAGTTATTTTCTCTCAAAAAATTATTTATATATATTATGTTACCTATAAAAAAGCATACATTCATATATATCATAGCAATATAATAGAAAACTCCATATATAATATCTGCAATATGTAAAGAGTATATTATATTGTAAGAATAACTCTTATAAAACAAATGATGATATTCATTTGTGAAATTTAAAATCATCAAGCAAATCGGAATAAAAAATAGTCCAAAATAAAACTTTTTATTAATCAACTTTTCTCTATTAGTATATCCAATAGCCATAATGATCCAACATGCTGAAAATGAAAGTATACCTATATATTGTATGGATGTATAAAATTTCATTAATTGGATATTAGGAGATATTAATTCTAAAGAATAAAATAAACTATATAAAACTATTGATATAATAAAACCTAAAAAACCTGGTATAAGGATTTTTTTTCTATTTAAAAAAATATATATTGCTAGCTGTATAGATATAATTGATGTTAAAAACATCATACTAAAGATCAAATAATTCAACTTACCACCTAAAATTACACCTTCCATTACTAGATTTAGTTTTTACAATTATTACAAAGTATTTTTGATTTCTTTAATAAATTAGTGTAAAACTTAACAAAACAAATTTACACTTTTAGATTATACTCTCTTTTTTTACTAATTCCTATAATTTTAATCACTTTATTCCATTTTACCCATAATAATAAGCCATATTAAGAATAAAACTCTTAATATGACTCATTTATAAAGGAAAACATTTAAAATAAAAATAATGTTCTAAATTTTAAACTTAGATATATCTTCTTTTAATTTTTCGGAACTTTTTTTAGCCTTTAATGCCTCATTTAGTACATCATTAGATTCATTATTTATTTTGAAAACATTATTGGCTATAGCTGAAATTCCTTGAAATATATCTGACTTTACTAAACCTTAAAATCATTAACCATTGTAACTAACTTATCCGTACTAGTATTCACTTCTTTTATTAAACTTACCATATTATCAGATTTTTCAGATATAATATTCATCCTTTCAGCAATAGTATTTGTTCCCTTCGCTGATTCATTATTTGCATTAGTAATTTGATTTACAGAATCTCCAACTGTGATTATTGAATTCATTATTTTATTAGATTTTTCACTAAAGTGCGTTGTAATATCACTAATCATAATTGCATCATCACTATACTGTTCTCCAGTTTTAACTATCATTTCATAATCGCTTATAACTTGAGTATTTATAAATTCAATCATATCTTCTGATGTATTAACTAAGTTTTGTACTGTGTTTACAATTACATTATTTATATCTTTTATTTCTAATACAGCATTTTTTGAATCTTCAGCAAGTTTTCTTATTTCTTCTGCCACCACTGAAAAACCTTTTCCCGCTTCCCCAGCTCTTGCAGCTTCTATTGCTGCATTTAATGCTAATAAGTTTGTTTGAGATGCGATTTGTAAAATAGTTTCAGATAAAACACTTATTTTCTCTACTTCCTTAGACTTTTCAATAGCTTGCAAAAGCTTGTCTTGTGTTTCTTTATTAATTTGTGTTGCTGTTTCTTTAGAATAAACAGCTTTATTTTTAAGCTCTGTTGCTCTATCTTTAATTAACGATGATTTTTCAGCTTCACTTTTTGCCTTCGCAGCAATTGATTCAATATCTAATTCAATTTCAGAAGTTGCCGAACTCATTTCTTCAGTTGATGCTGCTGTTTCCTCCATACTACTAGATAATTCTTCCGTTGTAGCATAAACATCTTCAATTAATAGAGATAAATAACCTATATTTTCATTTGTTTTCTTAACTTTATTTTCAACATTCCTTGATTCATCAATAATAACACGAATTATTGATCTAAATGAATCCTGCATTGAGTTAAAGTTTTTCGCTAAATCACCAATTTCATCATTACTGACAAAATCAATGTGCTGAGTTAAATCTCCTCCGCTACTTGCCATAACTTTTAGTTTTGACAGTATTGAACTTATTGGATTAACAATATTCTTTGTAACATACATAAATGCTATTACAGATAGCATTATTACAACTAAAATTGATACTACTATTAAAATTATTGTATTAGTTATAGATTTTTCTATATTCTTTATAGAAGTATTAATATTTTCAGACGCTAAACTATTAAAATTATCAACTTCACTATTAATTGATTCTGCAGTACCATCAAATTCTTCCATAGATAGATTACCTTTTTCAGGACCTCCATCAATATATGCCTTAGCCATGGTCTTACCAGTTTTATAATATGGTTTAAAACTTTTATCTATTTTTTCGATTTCAGCAGTATTTTCTGGATTTATTTGTTTAAGCTCTTCTATAATAACATTCACATCTTGTGCATAGTTTTCAGCTTTATCAAACCCATCATCAAATCCCTTTGCTGCCCTTGTTGCACTAATGTCCGTAAGCCATTGCTGAACCTCTACAACATCAAGTTTTAGCTTATCTGTTTTTGAAATGGTAGCAAAATATTTTGTATTCATTTCCTTTACTAGTTTCAAATTATTATTCGCATAGGTAAACTGAATTATCATGAAACCCAAGAAAAATATAATCATCAAAAAAAGTGGCAATAATATCTTTATCTTTATACTTTTCATTTACAACATCCCCTTCTTGTGTGACAGCTAAGAACTTTTTTAATATTAAATTACCATTATCTAGATGAGTTATGTTAATAGAATGATAAAAATGTCCAAAAGCACATTTTTTTAATTGGTTTGAATAGAATAAGTTTTCATTTCAGCTACAATTCGTTTGAAATTTGTCGTCCAATTATTATGAACTTCATTTGACTTTGAAAGGTTATGTAATAATAGTAGTTGTAAATAATGCTACCACCTTTTGCCTAAAACATTCTCAACAAACACCTTTGCAATATTTGGATCAAACTGCATACCCGAACATTTTCTCAGTTCATTTATAGCATCTTCCTCACTTAATGATTTCCTATAAGTCCTATCCGATGTCATAGTCTCGTAAGCATCTATAACTGCAATAATCCTAGCTTCAATAGATATTTCTTCACCTTTAAGACCTTTAGGATATCCGGTTCCATTCCATCTTTCATGATGTTGAAGAACATAATCTGCAATCTTTGAAAATTCATTGACTGAGCGTAGTATTTGATATCCAACTTCAGAATGTCTCATAATCTCGTACCATTCATCACTATTTAATTTTCCTGCTTTATTTAGTATATTTTCATTAATTCCTATTTTACCTATATCATGCATAAGTCCAGCTATTCTAATTTGATTTACATGATCCTTTTCAAAATTCATTTTTGTTGCAATATATTCACAAAGTTCACTTACCCTTTTTGAATGCATCAACTCTATGCTACTTTTTTCGTATAGAGAATTCATAATTAAATCTATAGTTTTACTCCTCATAATTGAGCTTTCAGTAAGCTTATACCTGTACATATCAGCTTCCGCTTTCTTAAAAATTTCATTTATATCTTCAGAAACATTTTGTTTTATAGCAAATCCTATGGAAATAGATAAAATAACATTATCTATTTTCTCATTTGCAATAGCTACATTGATTGCCTGAACAATTTTCTCTGCTTCCTTTTCATCTGTTCTTGGTAATAAAATAACAAATTCATCACCACCAATTCTAGTTATAATTTCATTAACACCGCATTCCCTTTTTAAGACATTAGCAATTTTCTCCAAAAGTATATCTCCCGCTTTATGACCAAACGCATCATTAGTTAGCTTTAATCCATTTACATCTGCCATAACTAAGGATATTGGAATATTTCTTTCTGTATTTATTCTTATTAATTCCTCTTCATAAAATCTCCTATTATATAAACCTGTTAGTTGATCGTGATAGCTTAAATAAATTATTTCTTCCTCAGCTTTTTTGCGTTCAGTTATATCTCTAACAATGCTAAGAAGAATCCTTTCATCTCCTAAAATGGTTCCTGTTGAACTTACTTCAACAGGTATAGAAGTACCATCTTTTAGATAATGAATAGTTTCGAATATAATACCTTCTCTATCAGCTTTTTCCATTTGTTCAATTATAAATGGTTGTTTTTCAACATGTCTCAAATCAAAAATACTAATTGACAAAAATTCTTCATATGTATAGCCATAAATTCTTATGGCAGCATCATTGACTTCGATAATATTTCCTTCTTTATCAAGGAACAACATAACATCATTAGCTTTTTCAGCAAGAACCTGATATTTTTGTAGCCTTTTATTTAACTGATTTTGTTTTGTCATGTCCATTCCTATACCCGCAAAATATGATTTGTCATCAATTTTTACAGGGCTAATAGTAAAATACATTGGTATTTTTGTGCCATCTTTTATTTGTAAATCAGCTTCAATATCTCCAAAGCCAGTCTTCATTGCAATTTCAATTGCTTCTAAAACTGCTTTTTGACTTTTTTTATCCCCTTGATAACAATCCAATAAGCTCATGCCCGCAAGCTCTTTCATAGAAAATCCTTTTATCTCATTATGTTTCTTATTCCATCTTACTAGATTATTTTGATCATCATATAGATAAACCATCCCAGGAACACTATTAAATATTGCTTCCATAAAAAGCTTTTCTCTTTTCAGTTCATCATTCACTTTTTTTATTTTATCTTTTGAATCTATAACTTTCTTCATTTCAGTAAATATAAGTAAAAAGATTATTATAGACGTAATAAATACATAAACCCACCCCTTAACAATGGCTATTAAAATAATTGTTTTGGGGTCTTTAATTAGAAGTTCAACTAATTTATCAGATAAGAGTATCCATAAACTCCCTATTAAAAAATAAATATATGTTATTTTTAAAGCTTGACGCTTTGGATTATGATCATCTTTACTAAATAATATTTTGAGAAAATCAGAAACGGAATATTTAATTAATTTATTTTTTGTATTATTTCTAGTTTTCGCCATACCATTTCACTCCTATATACAAATTAAATTGTCAATATCTACATTATAGTTCATATTCCGCTATTTTTGTATATTTTTTTACTCTTATTTAATTTCTAATACAAAAAATGTATTTATTCAAGAATATCCGTCATATCTACTAATTCAATATTTTCTTTCTAATAACATATTTCAATTAAATATAAATTCACATCTCTTATTATAGCTACGACTTTAGCTTATATAGTTTCTTCGAGTATTAACATTATCAAATCAACTTTGTAATCTTATCTTTTTCAATTATATATTCTAAATGTAGCGCTCTAGTTAATGAAACGTATAATAATCTTTGATCTAATGTATTTTCTTTATAATTTTCTTCACTTGGATTTAGTATTATAGTACAATCAAATTCTAGCCCTTTTGTTAAATATGAAGGAATTACTATTAAATCTTCTTTCAATTCCTTTTCTTTACCTTCTATTAATTCAAAATCATAAATACTTTGCTTCTTTAGCATTTTATAGATTTTTGATGCTTCTAAAATATCCTTCGTTATTATTGCTACACTACGTTTCCCCTGATCTTTTACATTTTTTATAATTTCAGCTATTACATTATGATATTCTTCATCATCTTTAATTTTTATTATTTCAGGCTTTATACCGTGTCTCAAAACTGGTTTAGCATCTTTAAGTCCTAAATTTTGAGCATTTAATGTTTTTTGGGCTAAATCAATTATTTCAACAGTAGATCTATAGCTTTGGGTCAATTGAACATATGTTGCATTTCCGTCAAAAACTTTTTCTGTTATATCTTCCCACGTCTTTAATCCCTTATAATAATAAATTCCTTGAGCTAGGTCTCCTACTAAGGTTAAGGCATTCCCCTTAGCAAATCTATTAACCAAATAAATTTGAAATGGACTATAATCTTGAGCTTCATCTACAATAATATATTTAAACTTTTCTTTTTCATCTATTCCCTCTAGTAAAATTCTTATATATGCAAGAGCTGCTAAATCATCTTCATCAATTATATTATTTTCATAGTTACTATTAAATTCTTCCTTCATATATTGTGCTAAAACTTTAGGTATTTTATTATCAGTCGCTATTTCAAATAAATCATCATTATAAAAATTATAATAAATATCTCTTGAGTTTATTTCTTTCCAGTCTTTGAAATAAGCATTAAATTCTTTCTTGCTATTATTCTTTATATCATCTTTTATTTTATCTCTTTCTTCATACAGCTTTATAAGAGATTTTCTTCTTTCTTCACAATCTTCATATTTATTTCTAATTCTACTTATTTCTTTTTCCCATTCTCTATCTATTTGTAATAATAAAGTTTGTGTGATTTCTTTTATTTTTAGATTCAAATACTTCTTTATCTCATTTTTCCTCTTATTTATAGGATAAGATTTTAAATCTTTAAGATACAGTCTCTTTATTTCATTTTTACCAAACAATATTTGATTTCCAACTTTAATGTCCTTTATATTAATATTACTTCTTTCAACTAATGAAACATACCTATCAATCATTGTTTTAAATGCTAATGTTCCTTTTACTTTACTAGCATTCACTATTAATTTTTTCTTTTCTTCATCTCTTTCTTCTATTATTCTCAGTAATTTTTCATCTTTATTATATATTTTTCCCTTTAACTTCAACTTTGATAATACCAATTCTTCAAAAGTACTTTGATTTACCTCTTCTGCTCCAAGACTAGGTAAAATATCTGAAATATAATTTAAAAACAATTTATTAGGAGCCAAAACTAAAATTTCATCCCCACTCATTGTTTCCTTATATATATATATGAGATATGCCAATCTATGTAATGCTATTGTAGTTTTTCCAGAACCTGCTGAACCCTGCACAATTATAGGTAAATTTTTAGGCCATCTTATTATCTCATTTTGTTCTTTTTGAATTGTTGCAACAACTTCCTTTAATTTTTTCCCCCTAGTTTCTTCAAGGTTTATTTTTAGAAATTCGTCAACTAAATTATTGCCCTCTTCTTGATTTATAATAATATCATTAATTCCTTCATCAAATAACTGTTCTATATCTCCATCCTTATATAGAAATTTCCTTTTTAATTCTAGTTTTCCTTCAATTATTCCAGCTGGTGCCGTGTAATATGAATCTCCGCCTGTTCCGCTATAGTAAAGATCAGCAACAGGTGCTCTCCAATCAACAACTATTTCCTCTCCATCCTTACTATTACTTATGCCTTTTTTACCAATGTATATACTCTCAGTAAATCTTGTGCGCTCTCTAAAATCCACTCTACCAAAATAAGGCTCATTTAATGACTCCTCATATTTCTCAATATCTTGAGATACATACTTAAATATATTTTCAATGGTTTGCTTTTCTTCGCTATAACTTCCTTTTGCTTCTTTGCTTAAAAGTCTAACCTTTTTTTCTATTTCCTCAATGCTTTTCTTTTTTTCATATAATTCTGTTTCTATTACTTTTTTCTTTTCTGCTAATATTTTTCTTTCTTGTTTCAAATTCTCATCCATATTAATATTTATATAATGAACATTTAGAAAATTTCATTATACGCTCCTCTCCTAAAAATTATTTGCAAATTTAATTACTGGAAACTTTTATTATACCACAATATAGTAATTTCAAACATTTCCTTACTGAAAAAGCTGTTTAAGTGTAAAAATAAAAATTATGCCTGCATATATAAAACAAAATTGTATATATGCATTGGCATAATAAATAAAATGATCAATTATTTAATTTTAACTATTGCATCCTTACTCAAGCAATAATACTTTTCATTATCGTCTTCTAAATAAAATTTAAATCCACATTTTTTTATTGCTTTTTCAGATTGACTGTTATTTATAAAATGTGAACATACAACAGCATCAATTTCCTCTTCATTAAATAAATAATCGAGAACTCGTCCAATTGCCTCTATCATTAAACCTTGTCCCCAATATTCTTCTGCTAAAGTAAAACCTATTTCTTTTGAATATCTAAATGTTTCTTCTTTAGCCTCACATACTTCAATCCAGCCAACTACTTTATTTAATTCTTTTAACTCAATTGCCCAAAGAACTACCTTATCTAATTCTTTTAATTTAACTTCCCATAATGAATCATTGCAATCACTAATAAATCTTTGTAGAGTCTTTAAAGTATCCTCTTTATTATTTTTAATTTTAAATCCGGCCAAATCGGCAACTTTTTTATTAGATACAAATTCATGTAAATCCTCCAAATCTGAAATATTCCAATTTCTTAAAATTAATCGATCACTTTTTAAAGTCTTCATTATAAAATTCTCCCACTATCATCTAAAAATATTTCAATAATTTCGGCATGTGAATTTTTTTCTTTAGCACTCCGAGCTTCAGTATTTCATTTTCATTCTAAAAACCAAAGGTATTCTCTACAACATTAGGTAAAACACTATAAATTGATTTTCCAATTCTTTCTTCAAAATATTTCTGTAATTCAAAAGTTGCTTTCCATTTTTCAACTGTATACTCATTTACGCCATGCCTCATAGCAACATCTAACAATCTTTTTTCCATTAAACAACATCCAGTTGGTAACGCTAATGCATCACATAATTGAATTAATTTATCATAAGCTGAAAATTCAATATTATCTAAATATTCTTTAACAAAATTATATTCTATATCTGAACAATCCCATTTCCCAAATGCAGAATCAATGTTTTTATACTGAAAAGAATGAGTTATACAGATTCTTGCTAATAAATTATACCCATTTTCTGTTGCAAATTTGTACCCATCTATACTATGTCTCATACTTGTTACTCCATATCTTCTCCCAATATCATGTAACATCCCTAATACTAAGGCTATATTTTCATCTAAATCCTTATCTTCTTTAGCAATTGATTGTGCTGCTTTACCTGCATACAAAGAATGCTCTATCCAAGGTCCAGGATTTAATTTACTGCCTTCATCTAAAATGATTTTTGCCTCTTCTAAACTTGGTACCTCTAAAATTAATTCTCTCATTTTATCCGTCTCACCCTTCTGAAATAATCCTATATTTTATTTAATTTGTCACAGATATTATTTTATATATCTATGTGATTCACATCATACTCCATTATCCAACAATCTTTCAATTCACCTTCATGTAATTCATGCTTAATCAGTAATTTCACTTTTACAAACCCACTTTTCTCATAACATTTAATTGCTCTTTCATTCCATGTTTGTGGATCTAGTACTATCTTTTGTACACCCTTTATTCCTGATAAATAATCAATCATCAATTTCATTAACTCTTTTCCTATTCCTTGTCCTAAGTATTTACTTTCTCCAATAAATTGGTCTGTTTCAAATATAATTCCCTTAAAATTAGAATATCCATATTCTTTTCGCTCATCTTCATTAATAGGATAATATTGTATATATCCTATTGGCTTTTGATAATACTCAATTATGCATCTTGTTTTATTAACATTATCATCATAAAATTTTTCTTCTACCATCTCTTCATTATGTGGATTATCCCTACCCTCATAATATTGAAGAACTTTGCTGTCTGAAAGCCATTTTACTATTAAAGCCTTATCTTGGTGCTCCAAACTACGAATAGTTAATTCATCACTTTTACATAATATCATTGTAGTACCTCTTTCTATATTAATATAACTATCTTTTTATCGTTTAGTAATCAATTTCAAATTAAACATCACTGTCTTTTTTAATATATTGTTGTGTAATTGGACAAACTTCGATGCACTTTCCACATATAGCACTTTCAATTCCAATTTTTTTGTTTAATAATTCTCTTGCTTTTTCTCTACATTTAAGGGGATTTAATAATTCATCTCTTGATACATTTACATTCCATAACATACCTTTGATTGCAGATGCAGGACAAGCTTCAACACATTTATTACACTGTCTACACTTGGACTCATTAATAGGATCACTTGTTATAAGTGGCATATCAGTTAAAACTGAAGATATACGAATTGCAGATCCATATTTGGGAGTAATTAAGAGCGCATTCTTACCAATCCATCCAAGTCCTGCTCTTGTAGCAACAGTTTTATGTGGTAAAGATGTAGTCAAATTATCATTACTTGTAACATATGTTGAAGTTTGTCCGATTGCATTATAACCTTTATCACTTATATATTTTCCACATGATACAGCAATGTAATCGAGTGTTTTGTTTATTTTATTGTATTCTTCGTAATACTCTTTTGTTGGTCCTTCATTAATACCTAAAATAATACTAGGTTTTATTTTAATAGCAAATGCAATACCATAAGCCATATTCTTCCTTGACAAAGCATCAATCTTACTTAAATCAGCGAATTCAACCAACGATGCACCAAGGTTTTTCAAATACTTTCTTAACTCGTTTTCAATCATAGTCTTACTCATTCATTAATTCTCCTTTTTTTAGAGTTTGATTTTAGTGATAGACCACATTCTTCACCAGATACTAAAATTTCCAATTGTTTATATATTGTTTTCAAAACTTATACATTAATTTTACACATATGAAAGAAAATAACAAGTCAAAGATGCATTGTTTATTTTAGAGGATATTAATTGAAACAACTTGCTCGTAATTATTATATTCCAGTAGAAATTATAAAATTGAAATTTAATAGTATATAAATATATAAATCCCCGACAACACATAACAGTATTCCCAGGGATTTGAATGGTGGAGGCAATGAACTATATAAATTTATTTTATTTTGCTATTTTTGAAAGTCATTGTATTTACCTGCTGTTTTCCAAGTTTTACGGTACAAAGAATTAAGCTTTTCGCTAGGCTTTGCTCCTCTTAATTCTTCTCTGATTATAGCTCTTGAAATCACCTTAAATTTCTTAAATTCTTCTTCATCAACCTCCTTACCAATTAAATTTTTTGTTATTAACTCACTTGTTTTTTTATTGACAGCCCTATCAAATTTATTCATTTTATCTACTCCTATACTAATTTAAAATTACAAGAATATTATTATCCTTATAATTATAATTTATCCACTAACTATTCCTTATTGATTTTAGAACATAATATTGGTGGAATGGTTTCTCTTGGAGATATTTCAGTAGAGCCTAACCTTCAGGATAATGCAGAAGAAGCTCTTAAAAACATTTCAGAACCTGGAAAAAGCCACATATAGTTTATCATATCAATATAAAAAAGTGAGCTATACAAAATAGAAATTAAATTTCTATTTTGCAACAGCCCCTTTTAAGTTATGTGGTTGCACCTATTGTCTAATATTAAATTCCTAAATTATAAGTATCATAAAACTTAATCGATAATGTATTTTGGTAATCCCTATGTGATATTGCATTATAAAATCATATCTAAAAAATACTTATAATTTTCCAAATAACTTTTGAATTTCCACTTCTGTCAAGAATCTATACTGACCTTTTTTAAGTGATTCATCTAACATTAATCCGCCAATAGAAACCCTCTTTAAATATACCACATAACAGCCTACTGCCTTTAACATACGCTTCACTTGGTGCTTACGTCCCTCTGAAATAGTAAGATATCCAGAGACAACGGGTTGGTTATAATGATTTGAATCTATATTGTTTAAATTCTCAATAGCTATTTCATGTTTAAACTCTTTATACATACCACATTTTTGCACTTCTATTTTTGCAGGTTTCGTTAGTATTTCACCTTTTCCAATGTAAATTCCTTGCTCTAATTGTTTCCTATCTTCTTCATCCAAAGAACCCAAAGCCCAAAAAAAATAAGTTTTTTCAACATGCTTTTGTGGATACATTAATTGATGTTCAAATTCACCATCGTTGGTAAAAAGCAATAATCCTTCTGTATCCTTGTCTAATCTTCCAACATGAAATACTCCATTCATGTTAACATCATCAAAAAAATCAAATACTGTTTTATGAGCTTTATCTTTTCTTGCAGTAATGTAGCCAGCAGGTTTATTAAACATATAATATACTTTTCCAGTATAAACAACTGGTTTACCAAGGTA
>Ga0302161_10000072_pt1 | contig 22767 bp, 20 predicted proteins | sample I_Fen_E2_1_FD_193498 | JGI IMG/M metagenome (GOLD analysis project Ga0302161, IMG submission 193498) | Peat permafrost microbial communities from Stordalen Mire near Abisko, Sweden - I_Fen_E2_1 | ecosystem: Environmental > Terrestrial > Soil > Wetlands > Permafrost | place: Sweden: Abisko...
ACATCTTGTTGGCTCATTTTCAAATCCTTTTTCTTTGTAGAATTCTTGTTCTCCTACAGTAAAAATAAATTCATCGCCACAATCTTTGCATATTAATTTCTTATCTTCCATTTTAATGTTCCATTGCCAAAGTCATAAAATAACTTTGCAACAGCTCACCTCCTCTTATTAGTTTAGATAATTTTTCGTATCATTTATATATTATCCCTTATTTCAAGAATTTTATTCAAGGATAATCAATGCACAATTAACAGTTCACAATTATAAATGAAAATTCTATAAGAAAAGTGAATGTCCAAAAAGTGAGAACCGAAATTTTACATTTCGTTCTTCGAACTTTCTCTGTGGGCTTTGTTCCTTAATTGTTCATTGTTAACTGTGAATTACTAATTTAAAATTTTCATCTATTAAATTAATATCACACTTTCCACCCTCACTCAATTGACCAAATAAAATTTCATCAACTAGTAGTGGTTTTATTTTGGAAGCTATAATTCTAGCAATTTCTCTAGCTCCAAATTCTTCCGATGTTCCCGTTTTAGCAACATAGTTAACACATTCTTTGCTAAACTCAATTTCAATATTTTTACTAGCTAGTTTAATTTTAAAATCATTCAATTGCTTTTTAGCAATGTTTATTGCCATAGAATCATTCATGCTATTAAAGACTATTATCTTATCTAATCTATTTCTAAATTCAGGTGTAAAGAATTTCTTTACTTCTTCCATTATAGCTTCGCCTTTAACTTCTCTTTCTCCAAATCCTATAAGTTTTTTACCTATATTTCTTGCTCCTGCATTAGAAGTCATTATTATAATTGCATTTCTAAAATCAGCTTTTCTGCCTTTATTATCAGTAAGTGTTGCATAATCCATCACTTGAAGTAGTACATTTAAAATATCTTCATTAGCTTTTTCTACCTCATCTAGTAATAATACGCAGTGTGGATTTTTTCTTACAGCATCTGTAAGCAATCCGCCCTCTTCATACCCTACATATCCCGGAGGTGATCCTATAAGTTTTGAAGCTGCATGCTTTTCAGCATATTCACTCATATCAAATCTAATTAACTCTATTCCAAGTTTTTTAGAAAGGCATCTTGCAATTTCAGTTTTCCCAACTCCTGTAGGTCCAACAAAAAGCATGGATGCAACCGGTTTATCTTCCTCATTCAAACCTGATCTAGACATCTTTATACATCTTACAACTTCTTCAATTGCCTTATCCTGTGAAAAAATATTTTCTTTCAAGCTATCTTCTAAGTATTTCAAAGAACTTATTTCACTGCTTTCTACAGTTTGCTTCGGAATACTACAAACTTTTGATATTATTTCTTCAATAACTTTTCTATCAATTATAATTTTCTCTTCAAAGTTTTCATTCTTCATACGAGCATAAGCTCCAGCTTCATCTATAATATCTACAGCTTTATCAGGTAGATATTTATCATTAATATACTTATCACTTAAAGTTACTGCATCACTTATGGCATCATCTGTATAACTAACGTTATGATATTCTTCATAATTTTCCTTAAGTCCATTAAGTATTTCTATTGCTTCTTTAATTGAAGGTTCTTTAACATCTATTGTTTGAAATCTTCTACTTAACGCTTTATCTTTTTCGAAGAATTTTTTGTATTCATCAAAAGTAGTTGCTCCAATAAACCTAATTTTGCCTTCTGTCAAATAAGGCTTTAATAAATTAGATGCATCTAAAGCCCCACCATTTAATGATCCTGCACCAACTATGTTGTGAATTTCATCTATATAGACTATTGGCTTGTGTTGTTTTCCAATTAAGTCCAAAATTCTTTTTATTCTTTCCTCAAAGTCTCCTCTGTATTTAGTTCCTGCAATTACTGCCCCTATATCTAAAGAAAACATACAACTTCCCTTTAATTTTTCTGGAACCTTATCTTCACTTATAAGTCTTGCAAGACCTAAAGTAATGGCAGTCTTACCAACTCCAGATTCTCCAACATGAATAGGATTATTTTTTATCCTTCTACAAAGTATTTGAATACTTCTATCTAGGATATCTTTTCTTCCTATTAACGGATCACTATTTTCTTCCTTAGCTTTTTCAATAAGATTTATTGTAAACTTATTAAGAAATGCATCTTCTTTTTTCTTCTTGTCTTTTTCTTGACTTTCTTGACTTTCTTGATCTACAAATCCTTCTGTATCTTCATCAAAATTTTCTTTTGTTTCATCTTCATAAGAATTCTTATTATCATCATCTATATTATGACATAACAAATATAGCAAGTCTCTTCTTGTAACACCTTCTTGTTCTAAATAATAGCGAGCATAACTATCTTCTAAATTAAAAATTGCTGAAAGTATATGATCTATACCTATAGCATCTTTTTGACTATAGTGAATTTGTTCATTAGCATTTAAAATAACTTTTTGAAATTCAATGCTTTCTTGTGGCTCTCCTTCACCAATTTTATTTATATATGTTTTTATATACGTAGTTAAATTATATCTTAAGTTTTCTAAACTTCCACCACATTCTCTAATAGCATATTCCACGTTTTCATCAAAGGTTGCTGCATATAGTAGATGTTCTGGTGTAATATATTCACTGCTCTTATTTTTTGCTTCTTGATATGCTTTAAGTAATATTGAATTAACTTCATTAGTAATTTTCATATTCTATGCCTCCTCTACAGTAAGCTTGAATGGAAATCCATTTTCCTTAGCCATAGACATTGCCGTATAAACTTTTGTAATCGCAATATCATGACTATATATTCCAGCTACTCCCTTACCTTTTTCATGTACATCTAACATTATTTTTTCAGCTTCTATAAGCTTTTTATTAAACACATTCACTAATACTGAAATAACAAATTCCATTGTAGTATAATCATCATTATACATGACAACTTTATATTGCTTAGGTTTCTTTATTTTAGCTGTATTTTTTTGTTTGGTCACAATATTTGTTTCCATAATATAATCGTCCATCCCTACCTATATTTTATTATCCTTTAACTATTATTCTAAATAGATATATTTTAACACAATATTTAAATTGATACCAATAATTCAGTTAGCAATTAACAGTTAACAATTTAGTATGAAATTGCCACATAATTTCTGAAATATTTTTTGAAGTATTTTTTAGGAAAGCCATTGGCTTTTCTTCCTCATTGTGCATTAAAGTAATTATGTATAGTACATTATACATACATAAAAAAATAAAGGATTAAAACTAATCCCTTATTTTCTATTTTAATTTAATTACTTGAACCTTATTATTTTGAATCCCTATTATATTTTTTTTATTAATAACATAATCTTTTATTACATTTATCGCATTTCGTGAAATAATTTCTCCTTGGCAAACTAATGGTATTCCAGGTGGATATGGTATTATTGCCTCTTTTGCAATATAACCTTCACAGCTTTCAATTTCACACCACTCTCCATTTAATTTAAAGACCTCATATGGCTCTATTTTTTTTTCCGGAATATCTGAAAAATATTTTGATTCTATCTGTCCATATATGCTTTTCATTTCTAACTTTGAAATCGCTTCATATATAATCTCAAAATCTTCTTCACTATTAAAAGGAGATAATATTAAAACCACGCCTCTTGAAAAACTCATTTCAGCTTGTATCTTTTGAGTTCTTAAATAGTCTAAAAGTTTATGTCCACTATATCCTTTAGGAAGAATTAATATATATCTGCTTAAATCAATATCATATTCTTGCTTTAATTTAAGTTCAGATTCGTTTATTATTCTATCCTCATATTGTTCATTTAAATCATTCTTACCTAATAAACGTACCTTTTTCAGGTTATTTATTTTTTCTTTCCATCTCTCAGCCGCATCTATTAATCTTTCATAATCTCTTTCTCCATAATTGTCCAAATAACATCTAGCATAATCTAAAGATGCCATAATTAAATAAGAAGGTGATGTTGTCATAAAAGCTTTTAAATAGAATTCTAATTCACTATTTTCTTCATTTACTAGAAGATATGCACCTTGAGTCAAAGCAGGCAAAGTTTTATGAGCACTTAAAACCACATAATCTCCTAAGCTTGTAATTGATTTAGGCAATCTTTTATTCGTTCCAAAATGAGCTCCATGAGCACAATCTATAATAATTTTTAGTCCTTTTAATTTCAAATCTATTATAATATCTTCAATGTCATATGTAATTCCGAAATAATTAGGATAAGTTAATATAATTCCTTTAGGATTTAAACTTTCTCCTAATGACTTATAAATATTTTCTTTATTTGGTGGAAGAAACACGCCATTTTTATCATCAATAATAGGCTCAATATATTTAACTTTCAATTTTCTTAAAATTAATCCATTATAAATTGACTTGTGACAATTTCTTTCAACTAAAACCTCATCACCCTCATCAAATGCAGAGAACATAGATGCCAAGTTTCCAGAAGAACTTCCATTTACTAAAAAATATGCTTTTTTAGCTTTATAAGTTTTAGCTAGCAATTCTTGAGCTTCTTTTATTATTCCTTCAGGACAATGCAAATTATCTAATGGATCAACTTCAGTTATATCTAACGAGCTCATTTTTTCTGCAAATTCTTTTCCTAATTTATCACTTTGAAATCCTTTTCCGCATTTATTTCCTGGCATAGAGAGAATCAAATTATTCTCCTTATTATACTTAAGTAATTCTTTTAATATTGGTAATTTTACATTCATAATGTACCTCTTCATATTAATTCAGATTTAATGACTTATTGAATAATTTTAGCAATTAAATAAACAACTTTCTATTTTAAATATTATACTGGTTTATAACTTAAATTTCCATATTTAAATCTGCTTACTTTTAAACTTTCTTGACAAACATTTTTTCTAACTTTATACCATAAATCAATAATAATTTAATGTTTATCATTAAATTATTATTGATTTACTTAACATTAAATGTTAATATTGGTATATAACTTACAAAGGTGGTCTCATGAAAATGAATAATAAAACAATTTCTTCAATCCGCATTCATTGTAACAAAATAAATTATATTGTAAAAATTTTTTTATATATATTTTTGTTTGTTGCTTTTACTTCCATAATCTATACTATCTTTATACTAACTCAATCGGAGAACTCTTTGGAAGTACTTTCTTTCGCAAATGAATTTACTATTAAATCTTCGAATTTTTCTTTTTTTGCTGGTGGGAGTATTTCCAAGTCATTAGTCACATATTCTTTAGATCAACCATTCTCTAATATAAAATTAGCATTCATTATTGGTGAAATTATTTCTTTAATCAAGCTCTCATTAAGTATTTTAATTTTCTATTTTATAAATAAAATCTTAAGCAATATAGAGAATAACTATACACCATTTATAATTGAAAATGCTAATAAAATCAAATTAGTTGGACTACTGCTAATAGCTTACGCTATAGTTCCAAATTTAATTGCATACCCTTTGTTGCAATTAGTTACTCAAGGTGTATCTTTAGATATTGACAATAGTCTCCCTATAGTTTTTGCATCATCTTTCATATTACTACTATCTAAAATTTTTACTTATGGGTGTGAATTGCAAAAAGACTCTGATGAAACTTTATAGAAGGAGATTAAAGATATGGCTATTATTTTAAGACTCGATAGGGTTATGGTGGACAGAAAAGTTTCCTTAAACAGTTTAGCTGAGCAAGTCGGTATTTCAACAGTTAATCTTTCAAATTTAAAAACTGGTAAAGTTAAGGCAATTAGATTTTCCACTTTAAATTCAATATGCACAGTTCTCAATTGTCAACCTGGTGATATTCTAGAATTTATATTTGATGAGTAATATTATGCAATAGTTAAAAAATATATCTATTCTAAATTTTATCTAATTTCTAGACCTAGTGCCCCTTGAGGTCATACGTTCGACTAAATTCAGGTGGAGTATAAACTCCATCTGAAAAGTTTCATTTTATAAAAGCTTCGTATCACTAACAAATGATACGAAGCCCCAAATATATATTAATTTTATACACATTTAATTATATATTCTTCAAATCTTCAATAAATTCTAAAACATTAGCTTCATTTGTTGCCCATGATGTTACTAATCTAATTGCAGTATTTTCTTTATCAATTACTCGTTCAATATTAAATGAATATTTTTCACTTAATTTTTCAACTATATCATTTGATAAAATTGGAAACTGTTGATTAGTAGACGAATCTGTTAAAAATTTATATCCTTTTTCTCTTAAAGCATCCTTTAATAAAATAGCCATTTTATTAGCATGTCTTGCAATATCAAAATATAGATCATCTTTAAATAATTCTTCAAATTGAATTCCCAGCAACCTTCCTTTAGCAAGTAAACCACCTTTTTGTTTTATAAAATATCTAAAATTTTCTTTTAAGGCATTATTACAAATAACAAGTGCTTCTCCAAAAAGAGCTCCATTTTTTGTCCCTCCAATATAAAAAGCATCCACTAATTTAGTTATATCTGCTAATGTTAAATCATTTTCCTCAGATACAAGTGCAGATCCTAAACGTGCACCATCTAAATACAAAAGTAAGTTATTTTTTCTACAGCATTTATGTAATTGCTCTAATTCTGATTTTGTATATAAAGTCCCTACCTCTGTGGAATCTGAAATATAAACTAATTTAGGCTGAACCATATGTTCATCAGTATGGGTATCTACAACCTTTTGAACTAAGTCTACTGTAAGCTTTCCATCATCAGTCTTCATGGTGATTACCTTATGACCCGTAGCTTCAATAGCTCCAGTTTCATGACAGTTAATATGTGATGTATCAGCTCCTATGGCAGCTTGATGTGGCCTTAAGAAAGCAGATATTGCAGTAAGATTAACTTGAGTTCCACCTACTAATAAATGAATATCTACATCTTCACAATCAATTTTCTTTTTTAATAAATCTATAGCCTTTTCTGTGTAGAAATCTGTGCTGTACCCCTCTGTTTGTTCTAAGTTTGTTTCAACTAGCGCATTTAATATTCTTGAATGTGCGCCCTCACTATAATCATTTCTAAAACTATACACTGTATAATACCTCCATTTATATTGTTATTATATTAATTTTTTTAGTTTGATACCTGTAGTTATGATACAAAATAACCTAACATATTGACTTGTTATTTTTTGAATATGCCTTTGTAATTATATTAATGTAGTATATCTTAATCAATTATTTGTATAGACAGATTTTTCAATACTCTATTCCCTACTTCAAATATCATCTCATTAGTTAATAAGTCTAATTCATTAACTTCATTAATATATATTTTATAATCTCCAAACATTGTATCATATGTAGCTAATTCTTTTGCTAAAACTATACTCTGCTCTTCTCTAAATAATCTTTTTAATTTAAAATTCTTGATTAATTGTTCTCTTTGCTTTTTATCTATGTGTTCCACTAATAATTCTAATCTTTCTATACATCCTTTAACTAAAGCTATAGATTTATTTACATTTTCTTCTGCTGTACTAAAAGTAATCTTATATAGTTTTATATAATTTTCATGGGCAATCTTAGTAATAACATCATAAATAAGTGCATTTTTAGTTCTTAAAGTATCATAAAGAATTGAATTAACGCCTTCTCCAAAGTATTGATTAAAAATTCTAAGTGCCTTAATTTCGTTTTCCGTTAGTTCATCTATTGGACATACTATTTCAACCTTACATGCCTTTATTCCATCTCTTTTATCATTAAATATATCTATTTTGGAAATTTCATATTCAATGCTTTTACAATTCAATTCGTTTCTATCATCTTTTTTATTATATGCTAAATTCCATTTTTCAAAATATTCACAAACAATATCCTTGACCTTGTCAAATCTTACTGACGAAATTACAACAATCGAAGTATTTTCCGGGAAATAATATTTAGAATAAAACTCTCTTATGTCATTTAAAGTCATATTTTCTAAACTTTCCTTGGTTCCTATAATTGGATATTTTATTCTCCTACTATTAAAACTATTAAAAAAAAGTTTATCTTCACAATATTGTTCTAATTCTTCATCCCATTCCTCAAGTTCTTCTTTTATTACATTCATTTCTTCTTTAAAACCATCATCGCTAAAGCTTGGATTAAGAATTATATCATTTAACAAATCTACACCCTTTTTCAAATCTTTTCCAAGTAAAGTTCCATAATAAATTACGTAAGGATAATTAGTCATGGCATTATTGAATCCAAAAATATTACTTAGTTCTTCATTTATTTCTTTTTCAGTTCTATTTTTTGTTCCCTTATAAACCATATGTTCAGTTACATGGGCTATTCCATACTTTTCAGTTTCAACTCCAGCACCAGCATTTATTGATATACAAATTGATGTAAGTTCAGATTCTGTATGCTTATATATTAACTTCAAATTATTTTCTAAAATATATTCTTTCAATGCTTATTCTCCTTGTGCATTTTAATTTATATAATAACTTATACTTATAATTTTGTATTCTTATATTATATCTTACTTTAAGTAAATTTAAAAAACATAAAAATTTTTACTTCATATTTTTGAAAATGTACATAACTAAAAATGAAGGTCATGCTAAATCTTCAGTAACCTGAACAAATGCATGACCTTCATTTTTATATCTATGTTTTATTAGTTTTCTTCTGACTTCAGTGCAATTGCACATTCAATTCTCTTCTTTTGCATTTTACAGCCAATTTCATAAGGAATATTCATATCTCCATTGAAATTGAAATTATTTGCTTGGCATCCACCACTACAATAGAATTTTGCCCAGCAATCCTTACATTTAGGCTTATTGTATATATGAGCTGTTTTAAACTGTTTGGCAAGTTCTGTGTCGTAAGTATCATCATAAATACTTCCTAATTTAAATTCTTCTTTACCAACAAATTGATGGCATGGATATACATCTCCTTGTGGAGTTATTGCTACATATTCAAAACCTGCTCCACAGCCTGAAATTCTCTTATAAACGCATGGTCCGCCTTGAAGATCTATATTAAAATGATAGAATTTAAATTCATCATTTGCGTCTCTTTTTCTTATTTTCATTTCTTCATAAAGCTTATCATAATTATCAAAGATCGTATCAATATCTTCTTCTCTAATAGCAAGAGGATGTCCTTTTTCTAAAACAACAGGTTCTATTGATAATTCTTTAAAACCTTCATTTACCATTGCCATTACATCTTCATAAAAATCTACATTTCCTCTTGTGAAAGTTCCTCTAACATAATAAGTTTTTCCCTTAGTTCTTCTTTTAATCATTTCTTTTATGTTAGGTACAATATCATCATACGAGCCACTCTTATCTATCTTGATTCTTACGCTGTCATTAACTTCTTTTCTTCCATCTAATGATAAAATAATATTGCCCATTTCTTTATCCATATAATCCATCATCTCTGGAGTTAAAAGAGTAGCATTAGTAGTCATAGTAAATCTTATTTTCTTGTTCCACTTTTCTTCATTATCTCTTGCATATTGTACTATTTCTTTTATAGTATCCATTATTAAAGTTGGTTCTCCACCAAATAAATCAATTTCTATATTCTTTCTTGGACCACTTCTTTTAATAACATAATCAATTGCTTTTTTAGCTGTTTCTAAATTCATAACTCCGCCGTGTCCATGATATTCACCTTCATCAGCAAAACAATATTTACATCTCAAATTGCACCCATGAATTACATTTAAACAAATAGCTTTTATGTAATCTCTGTCATCCATAGAAGTATGAGCTATCTCTTCATATTGATCTTCAGAATAAAGAATACCTTCTTCAGCTAATTCTTGAATCTCATCATAAGCTTCTGAAAGTTCCTCTTCACCATACTTTCCATTTAATTCATTTATAATTTCTTTCTTAGTTCTTAAGCTATTATCATCTAATATATCATAGACCAATTCATCTACAATATGAACTGCTCCTGTATTTACATCTAAAACAAAATAGTTTTCACCTTGCTTAAATTTATGTATTAAAGACAACTTAAATTCCTCCTATATATAAAGTAAGCAGTAACTCAATAGTTACTGCTTGAAAAATTAGTTTTCACATTCTAAGTTTGCAACTGTACAAGATGTCTTACAAGCTGATTGGCATGAGTTTGCACATTCCTTACATCCTGGTTTACATAAACTATTCTTAATATTTGGTTTGTTAATTGTTTTTATATGTTTCATAAATTAAAACTCCTCTATCATAATAAAATATCTTTAGTAATTATAGCATTTCAATCTGAATTTTACAACTTACATATATAATTTTTATAAAAATAACTTAAAAAACAGCATTTTTTTCTTCACTACTTAATCTACACTTCTCTATTGATTTATATATATATCATAATACTATAAAAAAAATATAATCATTACTTATAAAATAGACGTATAAATAAAATATTAATATTTTATTTATACCATAAAACAAGTATTTATTATATTTTCTTCTTAATTTAATCTCTTTTAAATTATACCCTATTTTCCCATAATGTTATTATTGCTATATATCGTGTTAAGATATTCTTAGAGTTAGAATTAGGAGATTCTTATTTAAATATATTATCTTAACAAATATATAACAATATAAACACTATACCCATAGTTGATTTGATTTTATACCCCTATAAATCACAAACAAATTCTCTTCTATTAAATTATATCTAAATATTAAAATTTTGTATATTATACTAAAGTATACTTTTTATTCAATTTTATAGCTTATCTCACTTATTATTACTCTATATGCAAGTTATACTAGAATTTTTTTATGTAATAACATTCTTCATCATTAATTCAACAATACCCCTAACAATTAAAAATACTAAGTTTATTAATTCGAAAAATTTACCTGAATATAAATACTTAAAACCAATGAACATTATTTATATAACTTTGTAATACTTATATATTCCTATATAACCTTTAGTCTTGATATCTAAATTTCCTTTTACGTATCTATACTAATTTTGAATTAAAATTAGTATAGCATATTGCATAAAATCTACTTTTTATAGACGCTGGAGTTCTCTTTAGTCTTATGGATATTTCATCGAAAGAATAACCTGCCTTTGTTAAGTTATCAAGTACTTTATCTTCAGCAATAGTCCATTGTAAATTATGACGATTAAATGGTATTTTAGTTATATCATCTTGAATTTTAACTTGCAGCCAATGTGGCAATGAAATATCAACTGAAAATGCATCATTCCTTGTTATATTATAACTACTATAATAAGATTTTATAGTTTGCATATCAGCAATTTTACTATCCCATATTGTTAAGTTATTTTCCAAAAAATCTAAAAATGAATCAACAGATATTTGATATTTGATTTTTCTTCTAACATTAAATTTTCTAAAATTCAATAGCCCATTAAACATACAGTTATATATAGTTCTAACGTTAATGTTGAGAATTTCACTAATACATTTTGGGGTAAGAAAATATCCATTGGCTAAAATTTGTTCCCTTAAAGATAGCTGACATGCTTTTAAATGAACTGCTTCTGTACTTCTATTTAACTTTTTAGAAATACTTTTAATATTTCTTATCCCCCAATTTTCTTCTAGATAATTTATTTCATTTTCAGTCCAATGTCTCAATTTCAAAGTTAAATTTAGATATTGAGCTCTTTTCAAAATGCTATGGCGACTTCTATTTAAATCCTTCATTAACGTTTCTAATGGTAATGAAGAATAATTATTAATCATATGTTGATCTTCCTCAATAGTCCATTTTCTCTTAATGAGCTCATTTGGATCTTTACACGTATCTAATCCCATTCTTCCCGCTTTTCTAACAACACTAGCCTTTGTTTTACCTAAAAACTCCATAATTTGCGATAAGGATTTGACTTTCCAATTCTCTAATAAATAATCCGTTTCTTCTTGTTTCCAACTCATTAAAATTACCCTTTCTTCTTGATTTTCTTTAAATCAACTCTTTTGTCCATAGTTGATTTAATTTTAAAACCATTTAACTAACTTTTCTTGCTTAAATTATACCTAGAGGTAAAAAATATGTATATTATACTAAAGTATACTTTTTATTTAACTTTATAAACGTACTGAATCATTTTAATATATTCTGCATTATACAGAAAAAAGAGTAACATTACTGAAATTAATGTTACTCTCTGTTTATCAACTATTTAAATATACCACCTCTATTTTTTATCCCCTTTGCAAATCTATTCTATTACGTTAAAATTCTTTTTAATAAAATTCTTTCCTAATATTTCATAATCATATAACTGGGTAATTGCATTCCATTGTATAAAACTATTATTTATAAGTTTCCCTGTTTTAAAATATTCTTCCTCTTGTAGTCCTTTAAATTTTGCTGTCTTTAATTTTGATGTCACATCATATAGAATTATCTTACCTCCCGTTAATTCAATTTCTATTATATGATTTGACAAAAATTTTATTCTTTCCATTTTCATACGTTGCATTTAAATCACCTTTCTACAACACATATTCATTCCATATTTTAACGCTTCAACCTTAGATAAATTTGAAACTAAAAAAGTTATACTAAACTATTAAATTACTTTAATTAATAATTTAATCTTTCTAAATTATTAATTATATTTTATTGCTTTCTAATTTACAATATGAGCTGATTAAATGGTCTATTTTAATACTTAATTGTAATACTTTTTCATAATTATCCCTATAATTATCACTCATTAAAAGATTTAAACTATCCCTTAGTTCATTAATTTGTTTCTTTATTTCTTCACTATCCACTTAACTTCTTTTATCCTCTCACTATTCATGTATTTTATATATGTAAATTTTTTTTACCTTATTATCTATTTATTTAATCTATGATCGGTTACTTATTATATTTTGACTAATAACACTCTACTATAAAATCAACATTATCTTTATCTCTAGTTGCTTAGCTTTGCCCCTTTTACTTACTAACAAAATTTATCTTTACTTAAATTATATCTAGATATTAAGAAACTGTATATTATACTAAAGTATATCTTTCTATCTATTTTTACAAATTATTTTATTTTTGTAATTATATAAACTCTAAATTGAAAAGATTACGTTGAAATATGTCTGTTGTGTAAATTCAAATATAAAAAATAGACTAAATAACAAGTATATAGTCTATTTTTTATATTTATATCTAAATTATACCTTTTTCTTTTAATAAATTTATTGCCATTGTTTTATTTCTTATATTCAGTTTAGAATAAACAGCTGCAATATGTTTTTTAACAGTAATCAATGCAATATTTAGTCTTTCTGATATTTCAGTTTGTTTATATCCTTCATCTACCAACTTCATTACTTCAAGTTCTCTTGCCGTTAATTCTACTTTTTCTATATTACGATAATTTTTTTCATATATTTCATTAAATTTTTCGCATTTGGGTAGTAACATTTTTGCATATTCATTTTCTTTTTCAAGCTTTTTTAATATAGGTAATATGTGTGGTGCTAACTCCACAAAGCACATTATAATATTGTCATCCCTTGCTAAATCTATCGCTTTTAGCAAGGGCTTTTTAGCTTCTCTTATGTCATAGAGATTGTACTTAGCAATTGAATCAAATATATAAGCATATAATATTCCAAATATATTATTCTTTAGTTCATAAGATTCTAGCATAGTTTTCACAAGAACTTCTAATTCAGTATAATTACCTTTAAGTATGGTTGCTAATCCCAATCCAATATAACTCATACTTGCAACAGGTAAAATAATTGGTAAATTACGCATTTCTACATCTTTTATCCACTTAGGCATGTCTTCTAAATTTCCAGTAATTCCATGTATATATCCCATAGCTATTTCAACGCCATTTAAAAAGCTTGGAATATTAAAATTTTCATATTCCTTAATTAAACTATTAAAATTATTTCTAGCTTCATTCTTATTATTATTATTTATAAAAATTCTCATCAAAAGAAAAAGCGAACAAATTACAATACTTGTCTGTTTTTTTGCCTTTGCCTTATGTAGAGCTTTATATGCAAATAATTCTCCTGAATAAATATCACCCGTTTCAAAAAAGTACTCCGCACTCATTAAGTAATTTGATCCTGCGCCACCCCCATCTGATATATGAATGAAATATTTTACTCCTTGTTGAAAATTTTCAACAAGCTTTATTAATTCACCTTTTTTATTATGGTAAAGATATAAAATATGTGGCGACCCAAATGTAAATGGCATTTTAGAATTTGCAATTTTAGAAGTTCCTCCATTAAAAAATTCATATGCTTTTTTATGAATCTCATTCATCTTTCTCGAATCATTAAACATTATGAAACTTTCTACTACTGCCACTTCGCCTAATATCTGATTTTTATATTTAAGATTTTCATTTCTTTCATAAATAGCTTTTGCTTCATATAAAAGTTTTGCTCCAATCTGGGGCTTTCCATGAAGTATGCTAAAAAATATATACATTAAATAAGCTATGGGCCTATTTATCTTTTCTTGTGCACTCAGTTCATTAAATACTGAATTAATAATTTGAGGTTTTAAAACACTAAGATCTATTGTATAATTTCTTTCCATCAAATCAAGTATACGCTGAAAATTTTTTGCCTTATAATAATATTTTATTGCATCTATATCTTCAAACTTTTTAGAATACCAATCGCCACATGTATTATTTATTTTATTTATATTTACATTTGATGATATAAGTTCGTCTTCAAAAATATTTCTCAAAATTGAATGTAACGTATATATCTTTGATTTATTATCATATCTTATAAAACAATTATTTGATGACAATACCCTTATTACATGGTTAGATTTTTTATCTCCAGTAATATAACTAGCTTGCTCTAACGTAAAGTTTTCTACTGTTGAAAGTTTTAAAAGAATTTGTTTTGTTGTTTCATCAAATTTATTGTATACAGCCGTTTTAATAAGTTCAATTGCCTTTGGTATATTATCAAAAGTATTGTTATTATAATATTGAAGTAATGAAAGATACATAGCTGCAGTCCACCCTCCTGTGTATTCATATACTTCTCTTTTTTCTTTTTCTTTTAAGGTTATTCCATTAATCTCAAAAAATTCTACTGTTTCATTAAAAGTAAATTCTATGTCCGTTTGCCATATTATCATACACTTTTGCTTTAATTCAAGTTCTATATATTCATCTGCTGGTCTATTGCGACTTATTATAACAATATGTAAATTATGTATTCCTTCTAAAGCTATAGCTTTTATTAAATAATTAATATAACTAGTTTCTTTATCATACCAATCATCAAAAACTATAACTGTTTTTTGCTTCATTTCCTCACGAATTATTTGTATTATTTCGTGAATATCCATATTGTTTTTAGGAAAACCATATTTACTAAGTTTTTCACTAAGTTCAAAATCTCTGCTACTAATTGAGTCACAAAATTTGTGCCACATCCAAACATCATTATTTTCTTCTAGTTCTGTATCAAACCAAATAGTTTGTATTTTCTTCTTCTTTTCCAAAAAATTTTTAACCAAAGTGCTTTTACCGTATCCCATAGAGGCAGATATATAAAATATAGGCACTTCAAAAATCTGCGATAATATATTATCAATACGCTTTCTATGTAATATTTTAGGTCTAAAAATCTGATTTCTCATAAATATTTCCACCTTTATCTAATATAAATCACTATGTATTCTGTTTCTTACATATATAAGTAATTTTTATCTTTATTCAATATCCGCCTACCCATAATTCTGCTACACACTTTTACATTAGCATTCCATCTCAGGCTGTCTTTAGTCATTATATTATCACACTTAAAATTCAACTTCAAATTTCTTACATACAATAATTAACTGAAATAGACTACATAACAAGTATATAGTCTATTTCAGTTAATTATTGTATGTATATTTAAATTATGCCTTTTTCTTTTAATAAATTTATTGCTATTGTTTTATTTTTTACATTCAACTTAAAATAAACAGATGAAATATGTTTTTTAACAGTAATTAATGCAATATTTAGTTTTTCTGAAATTTCGTTTTGTTTATACCCCTCGTCTACTAATTTCATCACTTCAAGTTCTCTTGCCGTTAATTCTACTTTTTCTATATTTCGATAATTTTTTTCATATATTTCATTAAATTTTTCACATTTAGGCAGTAACATTTTTGCATATTCATTTTCTTTTTCAAGCTCTTTTAATATAGGTAATATGTGTGGTGCTAACTCCACAAAGCACATTATAATATGATCATCTTTTGCCAAATCTATCGCTTTTAGCAATGATTTTTTAGCTTGTTCCATGCCATAGAGCTTATACTTAGCAATTGAATCAAATATATATGCATATAAAATTCCAAATATATAACTTCCAGGTACATTGATTTCCAACATTGTTTCCGCATTGATTTCTAATTCAATATAACTATGCTTAAGTATCATTGACAATCCCAATACTATGTAACTCATACCTACAACCGGCAAAATAACTTTGAAATCAAATGTTTCTCTCTCTTCAACCCACATATGTATATCTTCTATATTTCCAGTAATTCCATCAATATATGCTCTGGCTACTTTCGCTCCATTTAAAAAGCTTGGAATATTAATATTTTCATATTCCTTAATTAAACCTTTAAAATTATTTCTAGCTTCATGTTTATTATCTTTATTCACGCAAATTCTTATTAACAGAAAAAGTGCACAAATTATAATGCTTGTTTGTTTTTTTGATTTTGCTTTGTGTAAGGCTTTATATGCAAATAATTCTCCATTATCAGAGTCTCCTGTTTCAAAAAAATATTCTGCCATCATCAGATAGTTTGCTCCACGTGCCCCACCATTTGATATATAAATAAAATAATCTACCTCTTTCTCAAAATGTTCTACTGTATCTTTTAAAATCCCTTTTTTTCTATGAAACAAACATAGAAAATGTGGCGACCCAAAAGTAGCTGGCATTTTATTATTTGCAATTTTTGAAGTTCCTCCATTAAAAAATTTATATGCTTTTTTATAATATAAAGTCATTTTTTTTACATCATTAAACATTAAAACACTTTCTACAAATGCAACTTCTCCCAACACTTGATTTTTATCTTTAAGACTTTCATCAGCTTCATAAATAGCCTTTACTTCATGTAAAAGTTTTTCACCAACTATACGATCTCCATAAAGCACATAAAAGAATATATAAGTTAAATAAGCTATTGGTCTATTTATCTTTTCCTCCATACTCAGCTGATCAAACACTGAATTAATAATTCTTTGGCGTAAATTAGTAAGATCTCCGGTATTACTAGTTTCCATCAAATCAAGTACACGCTGAAAATTTTTCGCCTTATAGTAATATTCTATTGCTTTTATGTCTTCAAAATTTTCAGAATACCAATTACCGCAAAGATTATTTATTTCATTTAAATCTATATTTGATGATAGAAGTTCTTCTTCCAAAACACTTCTCAAAATAGAATGTAATGTATATATCTTTGATTTATTATCATATCTTATAAAACAATTATTAGATAACAGGTGTTTAATTACATCTCTAGACTTTTTATTTCCAGTAATATAAATAGCTTGCTCTAATGTGAAATTTTCAACCGATACAAGTTTTAAAAGAATTTCTTTTGTTGTTTCATCAAATTTATTATATACCGCTATTTTAATAAGCTCAGTCGCCTTTGGTATATTATCAAAAGTATTTTCATTATAATATTGAAGCAATGCAAGATAAGTAGCTGAAGTCCATCCTACTGTATATTCATATACTTCTTTTTTTTCTTTTTCTGTTAATATCACTCCATTATTTTCAAAAAAATCCACTGTTTCATCAAAAGTAAATGCCATATCATCTTGCCATATTATTATGCATTTTTGCTTAAATTCAAGTTCTATATATTCATCTGCTGGCCTATTGCGACTTATTATAACAATGTGTAAATTAGGTATACCCTCTAAAGCTATAGCCTTTATTAAATGGTTAATACAAATGGTTTTTTTATCATACCAATCATCCATAACCATAACTGTTTTTTGCTCCATTTCATCACGAATCATTTCTATTATTTCATGAGCATCTATATTATTTTTAGGAAATCCATAATTACTAAGTTTTTGACTAAGCTCAAAATCAGTACTTTTAATTGAATCACAAAATTTATGCCACACCCAACTATCATCATCTTCTTCATTTGTTGTGTCGAACCAAATAGATTGTATTTCTTTGTTCTTTTCCAGAAATTTTTTAACTGAAGTGGTTTTACCATATCCCATAGATGCAGATATAAAAAATATAGGCACCTCAAACATTTGAGATAATATCTGATTAATACGCTTTCTATGAAATATTTTAGGTCTAAAAATAGAATCTATCATAAATATTGCCACCTTAATCTAATACAATTTATTATAGGATATAATGCATTATGCTTCCAAGTATATTATTTGATTTCTTATGTATTCACTATCAATTACACTACCTAATTTACATTTTTATACATTATATTTCTTATGCTAGTCATTTTTTAACTATATCGTTGAATTTACTCTGTATTTTCTATTAATTATACTACATAATATCACATTTTTCTACATTATATTTCTTTACCTGGTCATTATTAAACTATATTCCAATCATTGTATATAAAGTTTAATCTTATACTTTAATTTCTTATATGATATAAAATTTATTAATTGAATTATAAAAATAGTGGATAATAATACAATATATGTATTAAATTAATTTGGCAAACAATATTTAATTCATAATTAGTTATAAACTATAAATAAGGCTCCAAACTCAGAAAGAGTCTGAAACCTTATTGTATAAATTGATAATTAATTATTCGTAAATGAATATTTCAAAAGTAAATCTAAAAACCACTTTTTCTTTTTATTAGCTTATTATCCTTAAAGTGTAACCACCTTACTTAAAAGCATGTTATTCCTCTTTATAAACTCATCCATTTCATTTGCATCTAATTCTTTATTAGCAATCTTAGCTAGATCCAAAATATGTTCACAAATAAATTTAACTTCATCTTTTTTAGTCTCATCCTTAGAAACTTCTACAAGTTTTTTAATGATAACATTTTTACTATTTACTACTAAAGTTTTTTCTTCATCAAACATACCTGGGAAGTTCATTCCTGATTTTGCGTACATCTTACTCATTTGAGCCATTCTTCTTGATTCTTCTGAAACTAAAATAAGTGCTGAAGTATCTTCATTTTTTAATCCTTCAACTGATAATTTAGTAACTTTTTCTCCAAGTGCATTTTTAAATACATCTTCAATTTCTTTATTTAATGCCTTTGTAGTTTCGTCATTTTCATCAGTCTTACTTCCTAATGTGTCAGAAATATCAGAGTCAATTCTATTAAATCTAACTCCACTTTCGTGCATCTCTAAGAATGAAATAAAGTGGTCATCTATTGTACAATCAAATATTACCGCATCTAACTCATATTCTTTAAACATCTTAATATATTGAGATTGTTGTTTCTCATCATTAGCATAAAATACTTTATTCTCATGTTTTTCTTTATTAGCTTCAAGATAATCTTTTAAAGTTACAAATTCACCTTTTAAGTTTTTAAAGATGATTATATCCTTAATTTTTTCATAGAATTTTTCATCTTTTAAGCATCCATACTTAATGAATATTTGTATATCTGGCCAGAATTTATTAAATTCTTCTCTGCTATTTTTAAATAAGTCAACTAACTTATCTGCAACCTTCTTAACTATATGATTAGAAATCTTTGAAACTTCCTTATCATTTTGAAGGAAACTTCTTGATACATTTAAAGGAAGGTCAGGACAATCTATAGTACCCTTTAATAATAGTAAGAATTCTGGAATTACTTCCTTAATATTATCTGCAACAAAGACTTGATTATTGAATAGTTTTACTTGCCCTTCTGTTGCTTCAAATTCATGTGTTAATTTAGGGAAATATAATATTCCTTTTAAATTAAATGGATAATCTACATTTAAATGAATCCAAAATAATGGTTCATTAAAATCATTAAATACTTTTCTGTAAAAATCCTTATATTCTTCGTCTGTACAATCTTTTGGAGCTTTAACCCATAAAGGTTTTGTATCGTTTAAAGGTTTTGGAGCTTCTGGTTCTACTAATTCTTGATATTCAGTTCCATCTTCCTTTTTCTTTGTTTCATATTTAGGTTCTTCTTTGGGTTTATTTTCATCTTCCAAATATATTTCTGTAGGTAAGAATGAACAATATTTCTTTATTATTTCTCTAACCTTATATTCTTCTAAAAATTCTACACTTTCATCATTAATATATAATGTTACAGTTGTACCTCTACTAGTTCTTTCTTCTGAAAGAGCCATTTCATATTCAGTACCACCTTCATCACAAATCCATTTTATTGGTTCAGCTTCATCTTTATATGATAATGTATCTATTTGAACTTTATCAGAAACCATGAATGTTGAATAAAAACCAAGTCCAAAGTGACCTATTATATCCTTACCCTCATCCATCTTATCTTTATATTTCTCTACAAAATCTGTTGCTCCTGAAAAAGCAACTTGAGTAATGTACTTTTTAACTTCTTCTTCAGTCATTCCAATACCATTGTCTATAAACTTAAGAGTCTTCTTTTCTTTATTTACAGATACTACAACCTTATATTGTTCATCTTCCATTGCAATAGCTTCTCCATATGAAGCTAATCTTTGAAATTTACTAATTGCATCGCATGCATTACTTATAACTTCTCTTATAAATATGTCTTTATCAGAGTATAGCCATTTCTTAATAATAGGAAATATGTTCTCTGTATCAATTGAAATATTACCATTTTCTTTTATCATTTTATAACCACTCCTCTATTTTTTTTACTAGAGAATATTTTAGACCAAAGAGTATTAATTGTCAAATTATTCTTGTGATTCATCATAAGAATAATTTGAACAAAAAACCTGTTTAAAATTATTATTCAGCTTTTGCATAGGCTTCATTAAACATTGATTTATTTACAAGAAATACTAAGATAACTGCAATCATGGCACTACATGCAGTCAATATGTATCCTTGTCTTATTCCATAATTATCTATTACATTTCCTATAACCAAAGGTGAAATTGAAGATCCTGTTCCTGATATTATTAATAAAGTTGAACTTAACCTTCCTCTATGGGAAGCTGGAGAATTATTAGCAATAAATGTTGATGAATTGGTTGCCCCTATTATTTCCCCGAAAGTCATAACCATTACTCCAAAGAAAAACAATGGAATTGAAGTTACAAATCCAAATATTAGAAATGAAATAATATATATAAAAGAACTTAACCCTATATTATTTAATTCCGATATTTTTTTAGTTACCCTCATTAAAAAAGGAGTTGCAATTATAACTACAATTCCATTCGTTGCTCCTAGTAAACCGTATATTTTAGCCCCATCACTTCCAAATAATGTTCCAATTTGAAGTGGTAGTGCAAATCCCCACTCTGCATATGTAAATTGTATAAAAAATGTAATGATTCCAAATACAATAAGGATTGGTCTCGTTAATAAAACTTTAAAAACAGAACCCTCTACATTACTTTCTAATTGATTCATTTCTTGTAAATTATCCTCTTCTAAATTTTTCACTATTTTTTTCTCTTTTATGAGCATTACAATAAGAAGCATTGAAATTAACGTTGTAATTGCATCTCCTATAAATACCAATGGCAAATAATTTTTATATAAAAACCCTCCAATTAATGGACCTATAGAGAATCCTAAATTTATTCCCATGTATAATAACGAATATGATAATTTTCTATTTTTTGTATTTGTTACATCTGCATTTAAAGCATCATAAGCTGGCATTGCTATTGAATAAAAGCAAGAAGATACCATCATCATTTTAGCAGTAAGGACTGATATTGGCATAATTCCACATAGTAAAAGCATAATAGCCCCTAATGATTGAAATACAACTATTATTTTTTTACGTCCAAAAGAATCTACTAATTTTCCTCCTACTAATAAGCCTCCCCCTTGAAGAAATGATTGAAATGCTATAAAGGTTCCTGATTCCCCTGCTGACATTCCAAATTTTTGTGTTAAAATAAGTGCCATTAAAGGACCGACAAATGATCCAATACAATTAATAATTCTACCTATGAAAAGAATATATATTTCTCTAGGCAATCCTTTATATTGAGTTAAATTTTGTTTTAAATTAAGCATAAGACCTCCCCCATAAATAATAAACTAACAATCACGAATGATTGTTTTGTAATTATTGTCAATTTTTACATTATAACATAAAAATTATATCTAAATCCTAAATATTTATTAAACTTTTTAAATTTAATATCTTTCAAAAAAACTATTAACATTCACGCTTGATAATAGTGTAAATTAATATTGTAAAGATATGAACGCACGGAATATGTAGTGCAAAATTTAACAGATATTAGTGTTAGAACCCTTAGGTATTACGATGAAATTGAAATTCTTAAGTCATCAAAAATTATAGGCAGTCTAATTATTATAATCAATTTAATAATTAGACTGCCTATGCCTTGTGTATTAATATCAGTTATTTTTAAACATATAAACGAAATTACACCTAAAAATATGCCTTATATAGTTTAGTATTATATTTCTTCTATAATTTTTACTACCCATTTGCATAGATTAACTGAAGCTTTTTTAGCGGTCTCTACAACTCTTTCATGGGAATGTTTCACCTTTTGTATTCCTGTAGCCATATTAGTAATACATGCTATTCCTAACACATCCATTCCTAAGTAATTCGCTACTATTGTTTCTGGCA
>Ga0302161_10000074_pt1 | contig 22683 bp, 20 predicted proteins | sample I_Fen_E2_1_FD_193498 | JGI IMG/M metagenome (GOLD analysis project Ga0302161, IMG submission 193498) | Peat permafrost microbial communities from Stordalen Mire near Abisko, Sweden - I_Fen_E2_1 | ecosystem: Environmental > Terrestrial > Soil > Wetlands > Permafrost | place: Sweden: Abisko...
CGTAAAGGATACTGGCGTGTCGCTAATAGTGCAATTCTTAGTACAACTCTGACCAATCAATTTATATCAGATTTAGGATTGAAAAGCCTAAAGAGTCAATATATTAAAATTCATGAAACTTAAGGAATCGCCGTGTACCAGACCGGTATGCACGGTGGTGTGAGAGGTCGGAAGATAAAATAATTATTTTCCTCCTACTCGATTTACCAAAAATTAATTTAATAGGTAGTCTCAATTTAAGATAAAATTGGACTACCTATTTTGTTGTTTACATATAACCTAAGGTTTTCACAACATATATCCATGTAAATATTGTGAAAACAGACAATGTTGAACTAAACACAACAATTTGTCCTGCAAGTTCACTATCTGCGCCCATTTGATCTGCCATAGTGAATGAGTTAATAGCTACGGGTGCTGAGAACATAATAAGAAGTGTTGCGAGCTCTATATCTCTAAATCCTGCTATTATACTAATAGGAATAAATATAATTGGCACTATTATTAATTTTCCTATTACCCCTATTATAACTTGTTTTAAGCATCCACTAACTGCGCTAAATTCAAAAGATGCTCCTAATACTACAAGAGCTAATGGTGTTGCTACTTTTGAAAGATCTAATAAGGTTTTATCTAAAACTTGTGGGAATTTAATTCCTGTAATAAGCATAAGTATCCCTAGTAATGAAGCTATAATAAGTGGGTTTGTTATTATACCTTTAATAATTTTTTTATAATTAATATTTCCATCTTGATAAATTTCTAATGCGATTACAGATAAAAAATTGAAAGTTGGAATTATTACCGAAATAATTAGTGATGGAACCCCTGCATTTTGTTCACCAAGTAATGATATTGTAACTGGTAATCCAAAAAGAACAAAGTTACTACGAAAAATAGCTTGCATTAAGACCCCTTTTCTTTTATTGTCCTTTTCAATCCTAGGGATTATAATACATAATACTAAAAATATAGATATTATACTAAGTACAGAAAAGAGCATTAATTTAGGTCTAAATCCCATACTTAAATCAGTTTTATATATATTATAAAATAATAATATTGGTAGAAATGATTTAAATACTAAATTATTCATTTGTTTTACTGTGTGTTTATCAAACAGTTTTATTGATTTAAAAAAATATCCGAGCGTCATTGTAATAAATAAAGGAAGTACAACATTAATTGATAAAATAAAATTTTCCATGTTTAAGCACCTTATTTCTTTCATTAGTATAAGTCAAATATTTTAGTCAGATAAATTAATTTTTATCTGACTTTTTGCGATTAAGTAAATATTTTAATATTATTATAGTAAATATAAATAGTGAAATTGCCAGCGTATAGTTTTGAAGATGTGATAAAAGAGTATCTCCGTATAAAAATATTATAATACCTTGAGGTAAATGTCTTAGAATTCTGCTAATAATTGCTGCAAAAATGAATCTTTTAAAACCTATATTAAACATCCCAGCAGATAGTACATATACTTCATAAGGTATTGGGGTAAATAAAGAGGTGAAAATCGTTCCAAATGAATTTTTATCATATAAATGTTTGAGCTTGTTAAGGTATTTTTCTGAAATAAATCTCTCTGTTATAGGTTTGCCTAAGAATTTTCCTAAATAATATCCTGCAATTGAGCCTAAAAAAGAAAAGAATATTAATATAATTGAATATAAAAATGCCTTAGTTGGGTTTGATAAATAAACAGGAACAGAAATGAGTTCCATAGGTATTGGTAAAAAAATAGCTTCGGAAAGGGCAGCTATTATAATTCCCATTAATCCGTAATTTATAAGTAGGTTAATTATTTTATCCATATTATATTCTCCATTTTTTATTATACATACAATATTTTTACAAAGGTTAAAATAATTCTATATTTAATAGTCTTAAATTTAATAATAAACTAAGATTATTGATTAAACAACAAATTATTAGCAAATACAATTGAAGTCTGGAAATACCTAAGAGGTACAGAAGTTTGTGAAGAACAAAGTGATTTGCTAAGAAATCTACAACCTAATTCTCAGTAACAGTCACAACAGAGTATAGTTGATTTCGGCTGGATATCTGCATCAGCACAGGTTTTATCTTAAATATCTATATATTATGATTAATAATGCAAAAAAAAGTTTGTGTTTGATAAAGTTATAAACTATAATTTTATCGAAGGTGGTGTCTATATGATAGCTTCAGAACGAAGAATGTATATAATGAAAGTTTTAAATGAAAAGGGAATAGCTAATTTAAAAGAGATAACAAATGAATTAAATATATCAGAAGCTACTGTAAGAAGGGACTTTGAAAAGCTTGAGAAAGATGGCAAATTAAAACGTGTTCTTGGGGGTGCCACATTAACAGATGATTTATTGTATTCATCAGATAGTGTAGAACTTACAATGAAAGAAAAAATGCTATCTAATGTAAATATGGATAAAAAAAATCAAGTGGCAAAATATGCTTCTCAATATGTTAAAGATGGTGATTGTGTTTTTATAGATGGAGGAACAACATTAGTTCCATTAATTAATTATTTAGCTAGTAAAAAGATTAAAATTGTTACTTATAACCATTTAATTATTAACAAAATAAAAAATCCAATCGCAGAAATTTTTATTGTTGGTGGTGTATATTTACCTTATTATAGTATGAGCGTAGGACCAATTGCACAAGATGTATTAAAGCATTTTCACTTTGACCATGCATTCATTGGATGTTCAGGAATTGACTTGAAAGAAGGCATTGCATATACTACAGAAATTGAAAGTCTTACTATGAAAAACATAGCTATGGAAAATTCAAAACATAGTTATTTATTAATAGATTCCACTAAATTTGAAGCAAGAGGATTCTATAAATTTAAGACTTTGAATTCTTTTGATTATATTATATGTGATAACATTTCAACTGCGGACAATATTGCAGAAAATTTTATATTAGTATAGTAATAAACTTAGTTTGTAGACGAATTTAAGTGGTTTATAAAAAAAGGATATTTTCAATAGTGAAAGTATCCCTTTTTTATAGTTTAAAGTGATTAAAATTGCACTTATTCTATAACATCATATCTTTCTTTGATAAGTGCTGATATAGCATTATCTATATCATTATTTTTAACAAGAATATAATCTGTATCATACGTAGAAATAGCAAATATGCTTATTCCTTTTTGTGCTAGTATTGTACTGATTGAAGCAAGAATTCCAATTAAAGAAAAATCTAATGGTCCTTCAATCTTTAGAATTCTCCAATCTTTTTCACAATTTATATCATTAGGAATATCATCTTGAGAGCATACAATTGATAATTCATCTGATGTTCTTGTTATAGAAAAAAAGTCATTATTTTGTGCCCATTCAGGGATTAATTCTGTTTTATCTAACCTACAAACCACATATTTTTCTTTTAATAATTTCATTGTTAATATCTTTTCTGACATATTTTATTTCCATCCTTTCTTTTAACGGTAAGATTCTTAGGTTTTGAAAAATTTCCTGTGAATATTATAATCCAATAGCTCAGCCTACTTCAAAAATTCCAGCTGTCACTAAATAAACTTATTTCATAATTATTCACTCCTCAAATTAATATATTTTTTATATCATAATTAATATAAGAATAATAATATTTCTTGGCATAATTCTAAAAAAGCAAAAAATAAAAAAGCCAATAGAAATATTATTAAAATATCTCCCAGGCTTTTATCCTTCCGTGTACACAGTTAACTGTGCGTTTTCTCTCGGACCTGCCAGCTTAAACTGCGGAACCCTAGAAAACTATATAAATTATTTAGTTATTTATAAGTTACAACTAATAAATGAATTTTAGCATAAGATAATATTTTAATCAACTATATATATTTTTGTTCAAATTCATAATCGTTAAGGACTAAATTATAGATTGATTATAAAATATATAGGTGAAAATATTTGTTTGAGAATGAAGAAAATATATTTTAATTATAAGTATATGGGTTTGAATTGTTTAATTATGCAAATAAATGAAACTAAATGATTGTAAATGAAACAATAAGTGCTATAATAAAGTTGAGAAGTAAATTAATTGCAAAATTGCTTAAGTAAAAATATTAAGAGGAGAGATGTAAAATGAAGACAACAAATAAAAGAAAAAGAGATCTTATAGAATCCCTAAAAAATGGACTAATAGTATCATGTCAAGTACAAAAAGATGATCCGATTTATACTGATGACATAGTAATAAAAATGGCAGAAGCAGCAGCATGGGCTGGTGCAGTAGCAATTAGAGCAAACTCTCCAGAACAAATTAAAGCAATTAAAGAAAAAGTAGATTTGCCAATCATTGGATTATATAAAATATGGAATGATGATACAGATGTATTTATTACTCCAACACTAGAAGCAGCAAAACAAGTTTGGGAAGCTGGTGCAGAAATTATTGCACTTGATTGTACAAGCCAAATAACTCATGAAAAAACAAAAGCTTATGAATTATTACCAATATTAAAAAAAGAAATTCAAGATGCAATAATTTTTGCAGATGTTTCAAATTATGATGAAGCAAAAAGAGCAATAGAATTAGGTGCTGACATTGTAGCTCCAACTTTATATGGATATACAGAGGAAACAAAACATATAGAAGAACCTAATTTAAGAGAATTTGCAAGAATGTGCAGAGATTTTAAGGATGATGCTTATGTAATGATGGAAGGTCATTTATATACACCAGAAGATGCAATGAAATGTATATATTTAGGTGCTCATTCAGTAGTTGTAGGTAGTGCTATAACAAGACCACATTTAATAGCAAAACGTTTCGTTGATTTATTAGGTGGATATCAAGACAATTGGAGAGATGCAGAGAGGAGTAAACATTAATATGGCAAAATCTAAGATGGAAGAGATTCCTCAAAATGCTGAAGTAAGTAAAAAATTGCCTTGTGAGAAACCTTTATTAAAGCAACTTGAAATCATGGAGGAATATACAAAGGTCCATAAAGAAACATTAAATCTTCCAAAGGAAATAAGAGAAATAAGATGTTTAAATGTCTTGTATCCAACATTATTCCGTGAAATACAAGAAGAGGACAAGTTCATAGGAAGAATAGATTTTCTGCCTATTGGATTTGGATGTGTTACATCTGTAGGTGGAGTTGGACATTACTGTGTTTTCAGTAAATTAAGAGAATTTCAGAAACAATTTGAAGATGAAAATCTAAAAAAACGTATAGATGATTTATATGATTATTGGCTAGAACATGATGTAAAAACATTATATTGCAAAGATATTGTTAATGATTCAACAGTTGGTGCGTTTATTGATTGTAAATATCCTTTAATTGCAACTGTGAGAATTAGCGGTATGATGTTAGATTATCCTAAATTATTAAACCTAGGAATAGGTGGACTTCGAAAATTAATCAATGGACATTTAGAAAAGGATAAGGATAATAATTTCTATAATGCTTCATTAAAAGCATTAGACTTATTTGTAGATTCCGCAAGTTATCTACAAGAAATGGTGCAAAGACATATGGGAACAGCAAATGATACAAGGAAGAAAGAATTAGAAGTTATTTATGAAAGCTTAGAAAAGATTAAAAATGATAAACCAGAAACTTTCCATGAAGCACTGCAACTTTTTTTGTTATATGCATTACTAACAGGTGTTATTAATTATGGCAGATTAGATGATTATTTAGGACCATATTTAAAACATGATTTAGATAATAATATAATCACTGAAAATATGGCATATGGCTATTTAAAGACATTATGGACAATGATTGAAAACAGAAGAACAACTGTAAATGGAAGAATTATTGTAGGGGGCACCGGAAGAAAGAATCCTGAAGCAGCAGATGTATTTTTAAGACTTGCAATGAAAGTAAGTGCTGATTGCAAATATGTAGAGCCACAATTTACTTTAAGATTAAATAAAGATACTCCAGAAGATATTTTTGATTCAGCATTAGATTCTTTAGGAAAAGGTGTTACTTATCCTACTTTATACAATGATGAGGTAAATATACCAGCAGTAATGCATTCAATGAATGTTGACGAGAAAACAGCAGAGCAATATGTGCCTTTTGGTTGCGGAGAATTTGTAATTCAAGGACAAAGTACAGGTACACCAAATACTTGCATTAACTTATTAAAACTTTTAACAATGGCATTAAATGAAGGTATTGATCCTTTTGATAATATCAAAAAGAGTGGATCTGTAGATATTAAACCAGTATCTGAGTTTAAGTCATATGATGAGTTTTATGCTAAATATTTAGAATTACTAGATTATTATTTTGATTTATCAGTAGAAGCCCAAATGCATTCTTATAAGGTAATGAACAGAGAAGTATCTTTCTTGTTTACAAGTATTCTAATGGACGATTGTATTTCAAATGGAAAAGCACTACTTGATGGAGGTGTACGTTATCTAGGTGGTACAAATGAAACTTATGGTAATATAAACACTTCTGATTCATTATATGCAATTAAGCATTTAGTATTTGAAGAAAAAAAATATACGTTAGACGAATTGCAAAAAGCATCAGCAGCTAATTTTGAAGGATATGAAAAGATAAGAAAAGATTTAATAGACTGTGATAAGTATGGTAATGATTTAGAAACAGCTGATAGTGTAGCTGTTGATTTTTACGAATATGTTGCAAATGGAATAAGAGATAGAGGTCTTAAGTTTGGAATGGATTATTACTTAATTGTTATTAGTAATAATCAAGTAAATACTGAATGGGGAAGACAAACTGCAGCATCTCTTGATGGAAGACTTAAAGGAATGTATATGAATCCTGCTAATAATCCACAAGGTGGAGCAGATAAATCTGGCCCAACAGCAACATTAAATTCATTAGTAAAGTTTAATCCGAAGTACCATGGTGGTTCAGTACAAAACATTAAATTTTCACCTACAATGTTTAATGAAGATAGGGATAAGATTAAGTCTCTATTTAAAACCTATTTTAGAAAGGGCGGTTGTCAGCTCATGGTAACTGTTGTTGATAAGGGAGTTTTGGAAGATGCTAAGATTCATCCAGAATTATATCCTAACTTAATAGTTCGTGTAAGTGGATTTAGTGCAATATTTGTTAATTTAGAATCTGATGTACAAGACGAATTATTGAGTCGTGTATTATATCAATAAAAAACAAAAACAATGAGAATTTTAAACTCAAATAGATATATTTTAAGTACAGATTACAATATTTAAATGAAAAAAGTATCTTTTCTAGGGGATGATGTACAATGTTAAGAATTATGGAGATAGAAAGATTTGCCCTGCATGATGGTCCGGGTATAAGAACAGTAGTATTCTTACAAGGTTGTCCGCTGCATTGCCCTTGGTGTGCCAATCCTGAATCACAAAGCATTAAAAAACAATTAATGTATATTGAAAGTAAATGTGTAAAATGTAAAACATGTTTAGTAAATTGTCCTAAGAAATCAATTGATTTTATAGATGACAGAATGGTATTTAATCGTAAAACTTGCGGTGAGTGTGAGTTATGTGGAGAAGTATGTCCAAATCATGCAATACATTTTGCAGGAATAAATAAAAGTATAGATGAAATTATATTTGAAGTTATGAAAGACAAAGAATATTATGATGATTCTAATGGAGGCCTCACAATCTCAGGCGGGGAGCCTTTTCTTCATTATGAGGAATACCTAAAATTGTTAAAAGAAGGCAAAAAACAAGGTCTTAATATAGCTGTAGAGACTACAGGAAATGCTGATATAGAAAAGATTTCTGAAGCTGAACCATATATAGATTTATTTTTATTTGATATTAAGCATATTAATAATAAAAAGTTAAATGAAGTTACTGGAGGAAATCTTGATAAAATCCTAAAAAATCTTGAATATATTTCCTCAATAAATCCAGACAAGATAATTATTAGAGTACCTATTATACCAACTTTTAATTATGATGATAAAACAATAAATGAGATTATTGATTTAGCATGTAAATATAAAATAAAAGAGGTCCATTTGTTGCCATTTCACAATTTAGGAAAAAATAAATATGATCAAATAGATAGAAAATATGAATTTGCTAATATGAAAATGTTAGATAAGAATGAATTAAGTAAGTATTTAGATATTGGAAATAGAAAAGGGGTCAAAATAGAAATTGGAGGATAACTTATAGATATCCAAGATGAAAACGAGGCCGCTGAGAAAGTACCATTTCATCAAAAATCACACTCTTTAAACTCTCATTATTACGTTACGATTTTGTTGGAAAAGTGACGTTTTCAGTACACTCGATGAAAACTATACTTATGGGGATATCCTGCTGAAATGAAAGTCGTGCATTTCTAGTTTGGGATATTTTCATAGGAGAAGTATATATTAGAAATTGGATATATATTATATGATTTTTAGGTCTAAAAGTCACAATCAAGATAATTCACTTAATGTATTTTTTTTCTTGGAAATGAAATAAAGTAATTGCATATGTATTGTATAACTTATATATTATATATTAGTTATACAATACATTAGTTAGTTATAGTGAATAAAAGGTTATGTCTAAACCTTAAAAGGCAAGTGGAGAATACGATGAGTGAATTATTAAAAACAATTACTGATAAACTAGAAGCAAAAGCAACAAAATTTGGGTTTAAGGGAACTGATAGCGTTCATGTATCTTTAATACTCACGGAAGATGAACAAAAAGAATTTGAAGCCATGAAGTGGGATGATCATTATTACTTCGAAATTAAAAATAATGTGTTACATATAAATTATGTAGAAGAGTTAGTAGTTTATTGTGAGGGATTAGAAAAAAAATACAACATAACAAATCTAGAAAAAAAATATGGAAAGTTTACATATGAAGAGAAAGCAATATATCAAATTGAAGATGCATTTCCAGAGAGACAAATTGAAGGTACTATATATAGATCATATGCAGTTGATAAAGATGGAAAGGTATATTTTATAATATGGAAACAATATGGTAAAGATGCAGAACGTAAAATGTTTATAAATGAAGATGGTAAAGTAATGGGTGATTGTACAAATCGTGCAAATGCATGTAACTGGAATGATTACATAATCGAAGAAGTTGTATTTTAATTAATATACATATAATTAAAAAATTTTAGATTACATAGTTGTGTTTTGCATAACTATGTAATCTATTTTACTATATTACAAATTAAAAATGTAAGTAAAATTCTATTGATATAAGTAAAACAGATAAGCCTATGCCTTATTTAATTCACGTACTATATTAAAGAATTCCTCATCAGTAGTTTGTTCAAAATTTTTATAATATGAACCAACAGCATAAAACTCATAAGGTATAAATAGACATATAACTTCATCTACAATTTTCTCTAATTGAGAAATTGTATTCTGTGGTGCTACTGGTACGGCTAAGATAATTTTTTTTGCATCATGTTTTTTAATGTACTTTATAGCAGCTTGTATCGTAAAACCAGTTGCAATTCCATCATCAATAATTATTACTGTTTTATTTTTCACATCAGGGAAATTGTCATTTCCTTTATATTTATTTAATCTTCTTTTAATTTCCTCTGTTTGTTCAAATATTTCTTTTTTTATATACTCTTGAGATATATTTAGCATATCTATATATTTTTCATTAAAAAGATATGTTTCGTCTAAATATATAGCACCAATGGCAATTTCTTTATTGTTAGGTGAACCGATTTTTCTTGGAATAATTAAATCCCACTCAAATTCAAAAATTTTAATGGTATTATAAGCTGTCACTATTCCTCCTCTTGGAATAGCAAGAATGATAGGATTTTCATCTTTAAATTTCGCAAGTACTATAGAAAGTTTTTCTCCTGCATCTTTTCTATCTACGAACATATTATCAACTCTCCTTTAACTAATATGAATTTAGTTTGAGTTGAAGTTATAGAATTATTCAAGAAGTTTTATTTTCATGTATATTTAATTTAATACTGCACACAATAATATTTGAAAGAGGTGATTCTCATGGAAAATGATTTTAACAATAATATTTGGGGATTACTCCGAAAATGATTTTAAAGTCCCCATAAGTACACTTATCTTTCAAAAAAATAAAGTTAGGGTTTAAAAATAAACCCTAGCTTTATTTTGTTATAAGTTTTTATATATCTTCTATTGGTTGATATACATATAATTCACAATAATTATCTTCTGACATAGATGTATCTATATATTCAAACCTAAAGGTATCAGCGAATTTATAACCTGATTTAAAAATCCATTTAGAATATAATTGAACCAATAATCGTCCCAAATGTCTTCCATTAAGATCATCCGGGCTAAAAAAACCAATAAAGCGGAAGACAACATATTTATGAGCAGGTATAGAAATACTCATCATTCCTTCTGGTATTTTAGTTGGATCAGATACTTGTACACTTGGAATATAATATATAAAGCCTTTACTACTCCAATCTGTATACCCAAAGTACACATGTGGGTTTATAATATTATCAATTTTATTTTTGTGATTATAAAAGAAATCTCTCCCATATGCATTTGCTGTTTTATCTCCAGACTTACTTAATATCTTGTGTTTAAGACCAATTAAATTGAATTTCTGTCTAAAGACAAAATGTGGACTATAAGTAATTGAATTACCAACAGATAAAATATCATTAGTATTGATTTTTTCTTTAATTACCAAACTTAATGGCTTTTTATCTGATCTTATTTTTAATGGAGTGTATCCAAAAGTCTTCTTAAAAGCCCTAATATAAGATTGTTCATAGTCAAATCCGTAATTTAAAGCAATATCTATAATTCTCATGTTAGTATTTACAAGCTCATAAATACTGCATGTTAATTTTCGTGCTTGAACATATTCAATAATAGATTCCCCTGTTAAAGATTTAAAAATTCTATGTAGATAATATTTTGATACTCCAGTATATTGAGATATATTATCTAAAGAAATCCTATTATAAAGATTATCCTCAATGTAATCTATAGTTGAAACGATAGCTTCTTTTAAGTCTTTCATATTTTAAACACCTTTTCCTATCCTACTAATAGTTATTAATCATATTCAAAAACAACAACAAGTCAGCATGCTGAGTAGGCATGTTTACCTAATAGTAAATGTGAGATAAACAAACCTTCTTGTCTGAGTTAAAAAAATATACACTGAATCCTTGAATTGTTATTTTATTTAATATGCCATATTAAAAGCAACATTTGTTCATTTTAATCAATAATATCTATTACAATTATATTCAAAGGAATTATTCATTCATTTTTATTATTATATATATTACAGTTATTAAAGTAAAGGCTATGAAATTTAAAAATCTATGCTGTTTGCAGCTATGTTAAATCGGAGGTTTTTTATGAAAAGAAGAGTAGTTATTACAGGGATGGGTTCGGTCTCATCTCTTGGGATGGGTGCAGATAATCTTTGGAAATCAATAAAGATGGGGAAATGTGGGATAAGTAGGATTGAAAGAGTTGATGTTTCTGATTTACCTGCTAAAGTTGGTGCTGAAATAAAGGACTTTGATCCAAGTGAATTTATGGATAAAAAAGAAGTTAAGAGAACGGATAGATTTGCTCAGTTTGCATTGGCAGCAGCACAAATGGCAATTGAGGATTCAAAAATTAATTTAGATAATGTTAACAAAGAAAGGGTAGGTGTAATAATTGGAACGGGTATCGGTGGAATTGAAACTATGTTAGCTCAGCATAGAGAGTTTTTTGAAAAAGGTTATCGTAGAGTTAGTCCTTTTGTAGTTCCGATGATGATACCAAATATGGCATCAGGACTTATAGCTATAAAGTATGGAGCTAGAGGATTCAATGAATGTACTGTCTCAGCGTGTGCATCTTCTACTAATTCAATTGGTGATGCGTTTAAAGTAATTCAAAGGAATGATGCAGAGGTGATGATAACTGGAGGTGCTGAGGCTTCTATTACAGGATTAACTTTAGCTGGATTTTGTGCAAGCAAAGCCATGACAACAAATGATGATCCAGCTACAGCGTGTAGACCATTTGATTTGGAAAGAAACGGATTTATACTCGGAGAAGGCGCTGGTGTACTTATACTTGAAGATCTTGAACATGCTTTAAATAGGGGAGCAAATATTATTGCTGAAATAGTTGGTTATGGTTGCACAAATGATGCGTTTCATATAACTTCACCTGCTGAAGGCGGAGAAGGTGCTGCAAGGTGTATGAAACTTGCAATTGAAGATGCTGGTATAAATACTTCTGACATTGGATATATAAATGCACATGGAACTTCAACAAAACCAAATGATAAAGGTGAAACTGCGGCTGTGAAGTCTGTATTTGGTAAACATGCATATGAACTTTCAATTAGTTCAACAAAATCGATGACAGGTCATTTGCTTGGAGCTTCAGGAGCTATCGAAGCTATTATAACAGCACTTGCACTTAAGGATGGTTTTTTGCCTCCAACTATAAATTATAAAACTCCAGACCCAGAATGTGATTTAAACTATGTACCTAATGAAGGTAAAAATGCTGATTTTACTTATGCATTGACTAATTCTTTTGGATTTGGTGGACATAATGCATCTTTGGTTTTAAAAGCTTTTAATTAAGTAATTATTATATAAAGGTATGATAGTTAAAAAGGCTAATATTAAAACGCATTTAAAGATAAAAGCACTTAGTAGTACATCCTCCCACACAATAATTAATGAGAAATAATGTTATTGCATGGGAGGATGTTGTACATGGTGCTTGGAAAATGCAATTATAATAACAAATTTTTTCTGTTGAATACCTGACTTCAAATAACATAAGGACATTCAAAAAAATAACAAGACAAAATATACATAGTATCTTTGACTTGTTATTTTAGTTCACCTGCCTAAAGTATGATACTAGATTATAATTGATAAAAAATCAATCATTTATGAAGTCAAAAACAATTTTTGCCATATACTCATCGCTTTCTTTCATCCCACTCTTTGCCCATCCGGTTAAGACATTATATAATCCACCTGCTATAAATTCAATCCAATATTTCTGTTTTTCTGTAGAGTATGATTTGTGACATTCAACATCCTGAGATAATGAATGAAAAGATTCAACACATTTTTCAAGTAGTATATTGATTAAATTAGAATTAATTAAATTAGAAATTAATTTATCATTTTTTCTGAAGTAGGAAAAATACAAACGTAGATTCTCATAGATATCTTTTTTCTCGTGATTTAATATTTCATTAAAGTATTCTTGAAAGAGTTCATCAATGTAAGTAGCTATAATATCTTCTTTAATATTATAATTTCTATAAAAAGCCATTCGTGATACACCAGCTTTTTTAGCTATCTCTGTAATAGAAATTTCTTTGAAATTCTTTTTTTTCATTAAAATCATAAGTGCAGTAAAAATGCTTTCTTTTGTTATCATATTTTGTGAATTAGTATTTTTATTTACCATAAACAATATCCCCTCTTTTGTAACACTTGATATGTATGCCATTGCAATATTCTATACCTAACATTATACTATACTGAAGAATACGTTACAAATGTAACACTGGAATTGAGGGGGAAATTATGAAAATATTATATTTTACATCAACAGGAAATAGCTTATATGTAGCAAAGAGAATTGGGGATGAGTATTACTCAATTCCTAAGTTAATAAAAGAAGGTCGATTTGATTTTGAAGATGAAAAAATCGGCATTGTATTTCCATCGTATTCTAATGGAGTTCCTAAAATTGTTGAACAATTTCTAAAGAAAGTGAAACTAAAAAGTAAATATATTTTTGGAATAACAACTTATGGATTTTATGCTGGGGCAACGACAAGACATCTTTTAGAAATAGGGAAAAGGAATGAAATCGAATTTTCTTATATCAATGAAATGATTATGGTTGACAATTACCTTCCTGGTTTTGATATGAATAAGCAGGTACAAGGACAAGCTAAGAAAAATATAGAAGAAAATTTAAGTAAAATAATAAAAGATATTGAGGAAGGAAAGAAGTATATTAAGAAACACTCTATCATTACGGAAGGTTTTAGAATACTAGGTGAAAAATTAGTTTACGACAATCAATTTGAAAAGAATTTCACTGTAGAAAACAATTGTAATGGATGCAAAACCTGTGAGAAAGTATGCCCTGTAGATAATATAAAAGTAGATAAGAGACCTATATTTATGAATAATTGTCAGCAATGTTTGGCATGTGCTCATAATTGTCCACAGAGGGCAATAAGTGTTAAAAAGGAAAAAAGTAAGGCTAGATTTATTAATGAAAATATTACATTAAAGGAAATAATTAATTCAAACAATTAAATAATTTACCAGTCATATGGTCACTATCATCAGCAAGTTGTTCATACAGACCTCCTCTTATAAATCTATTTTTCATAGTCATATTTTTATTTTTAGTCTTTTCAAAAAGATTTTTAACAATATCCACTCCTATGCTAAATATAATTGAAAAGTTGATTTATAAACATTATTATATAAATATGCTTAAAATAATAGTATGCACTTAATTGTAAAATTCTAAAATAGCATGAATGAAAAAGGAAGAGAGTATAAAAAATGATATTGCAATATATAGTTTTAATATTAATACTAAGTTTAATAGGGGGTATTATATTTATTAACGTTTCTCCACAATTTGGAGCTAAAACAATAGGCGCAAATTATGAAAGAATAAAAAGATCTAAGAACTTTAAGGATGGAAAGTTTAGAAATATTGAAAAAACTACTACGATGACAAAAATAGATTTAGCTTCTATGTCTAAATTTTTTATTAAAGGAAATACTGTGCCAAACTTTACTATTCCAATTGAAAAGAGTGATTCCCTTAAAAAGGATAGTTTGGATATAACGGTTGTAAATAATAATTTAGATTCATATAAACAAAAATCTAATGTTAAAGTTACTTGGTTTGGCCATTCAACTTTATTATTAGAAGTAAATAATAAAAAAATATTTTTGGACCCAATGCTTGGAAAGAGGCCATCTCCACACCCTTGGTTTGGTTCTAAAAGGTTTAATGAGGATCTGCCAATTAAAATCGAAGATATTCCACAAATAGATGTTGTACTAATATCTCACGATCATTATGATCATTTAGATTATTGGTCTATCACTAAGATAAAGGATAAAGTAAAAATGTTTTATGTACCACTTGGTGTTGCTGCACATCTTAAATCATGGGGAGTAGATCAATCAAAGATTGTTGAGTTAGATTGGTGGGAAGAAGCAGAATTTGAAGAATTAACATTTGTCTCTACTCCATCTCGTCATTTTTCAGGAAGAGGGTTGTTTAACAAGGATAGTACCTTATGGTGTTCTTGGGTTATCAAAGGTGAAGACACAAAAATTTTCTTTAGTGGAGATGGTGGATATAGTAAAACCTTTAAAGAAATTGGTGAGAAGTTTGGACCTTTTGATTTAACTTTCCTTGAATGTGGACAATATAATGAAGGCTGGTCTGAAATTCATATGATACCTGAAGAAACTGTGCAGGCTCATATTGATCTAAGAGGTGAATTACTTATGCCAATTCATTGGGGTGCATTCAAACTATCAATACACCCTTGGCAAGAGCCCGTTGAGAGGTTACTTAAAAATGCAAATTCTTTAAATATAAATGTAACTACTCCGAAGATTGGAGAACCTGTAATTCTTTATAAATCAGTACCTTCTTCGAATTGGTGGAACATTATTTAGCTTTAATCATAAAGAGCTGATAATAGACTTGAAGTATTTTCAATAAATCCCAATAATCAGTTAATAACTAAGTCTTGGAATGGCTCACGTTGGAGCGATTGGCAGATTGTTGGAGGAACACTTACTTCCGATCCTACTGGGGTATCTTGGGGACCTAATAGAACTGACGTATTTGTTAAAGGCACAAATAATGCTTTGTGGCATATTTGGACTTGTTATTTATTTTCATTTGCCTTAATTTAAAATAATAAAAAACCAGTAATTCTAGTATGAAATTGATTTGTAAAAATCAATTTACACTAGAATTGCTGTTTTTTTATGATCAATGATCAAAAATATATTAATACACACTGAAAAAACAAATAAGTAGGGTCAATAAACATGGAAGCAAAAGAATTAGTAATTGACCATCTAAATAAGAATTTTAATTAAAGGAAATTAAAGTTTAGTATCATTTGTTACATATTCATCCTTTATATTGGTGTTATATTGAATGTAACAGGAAAGTATAGTAACATTTTTAAAAATAATTACTTAAATTCAATATATTGACTTAAATTGTTTATAAGATTATAATAATAAATGTTTTGAAAAATGGAAGTAAAATATATCATATGATCAAGGGTGGTGTAACTAATCGATATAAAAGAACAAATTGAAGAAACTAGAGATAAATTGAATATGCTAATAGCAACTAAAGAGATAATTACAGAAGATAAGGAATTATTAGAAATTAGCGTAAAATTGGACAAGCTAATAAATAAATATTTTCATACTAAAAATAATGAACTAGCTATGTAAAATTCTGTAAATATGAAATAATAGTATAAACGAGTTATTTATAATATAACTAAATAAATTAGCTTATATCTTTAATTACCACGTGAAATAAGATATGAGCTGTATGTTTTAGAAAAAATACTTAATAGACTTATAAGCAATAAAAAAATATATATAATAAAAATAACAGGAAAGTCAGTGATATTTAAATTCTATATATAGTAGACTTTAGTCGTAGATTGTATAGTATTAAGAATAATTAAATATTTATAATTTAAAAGGCAATAAACATTTGTATTTGAATGTTTATTGTCTTTTCTCATGCACCTTTAATAATCATAACTAGATGTATGGTTATTTATGACAATTTTTAGGCGAAAAAAACTTATATTTGCAAGAAGTTAGAATTATTAGACTGTTAACGTCTTGCAAAATATTAGTGACATATGATAAAATATCAATTGGTTTGTTACGATTTTAAAATTTCTAGTAAAATATATTAATATTCTAAAAAATTGACACATTAAAAACACGATTTTTGACGAATAGATTAACTAAATAGGAGGAAATGATGAACATTTTTAAGAAGAAATCAGTAGACCAGATACTGGAAGGTATACAAAAGACGGCCTTAAAGAAAAATCTTAAAGCTAAAGATATAGCTGCATTTGGTATTGGAGCAGTAGTAGGAGTAGGTATATTTGTTGCCACAGGAGAAGGGGCACATTTAGCAGGACCAGCAGTAATTATTTCATTCATTATAGCAGGTATAATAGCTTGTATTTGTGGGTTATGTTACTGTGAACTTTCAACCATGTTTCCTGTCGCAGGAAGTACATATTCATATTCATATATAGTTTTTGGAGAAATAATTGCAATGATAATTGGATGGTGTCTTACAGCAGAGTACTTAGTTGCTTGTAGTGCTGTTGCATCAGGGTGGTCAGGCACCTTTATTGGTATATTAAAGTCAATAGGAATAACAGTACCTACAGCATTGACTGCATCACCAAGTAAAGGTGGGATAGTAGATTTACCAGCCATACTAATAATATTATTAATAACTGCTCTTTTATGTTATGGCATGCAGGAAAGTGCGAAAATTAATAATATAATTGTAGGGGTAAAAATAGCTATAATTGTTATATTTGTGGCTCTTGGAGTTTCACATATAAATCCAGCTAACTATCATCCTTTTGCTCCACTTGGATTTAGTGGTATTTTTGCAGGATCAGCTACTATATTCTTCTCTTATATAGGGTTTGATGCCATATCCACAGCAGCAGAAGAAGCTGAAAATCCTAAGAGAGATATTCCACTAGGACTTATAATTTGCTTAATAGTAGTTACAATACTTTATGTTTCTGTTGCCGTTGTGCTTACAGGAATGGTTCCTTATAAAGAAATAATTTCAGAAAATGCAGTGCCAGGAGCATTAGCAAGCGTAGGAATAAAATGGGGAGCAGCGTTAGTAGGAACAGGAGCTATACTTGGAATGATGTCTACACTAATGGTAATGCTTTATGGCCAAGTGAGAATATTCATGGTTATGTCAAGAGATGGACTTTTACCAAAATTATTTTCAAAGGTACATCCTACACATAAAACACCATATATCTCAACTATAATAACTGGAGTTATAGCAGCAATAATAGCCGGATTTTTACCACTAGACTTGATTGTACAATTTTTAAGTATAGGAACATTATTAAGTTTTATGGTAGTATCAGCTGCAGTTATAGTACTTAGAAGAACTATGCCTGATTTTAAAAGAATATTCAAAACTCCTGGAGTTCCATTTACTCCAATAATATCTATAATATGTTGCTTAGCTTTATTAAGTAGGTTGCATATAAAAACTTGGATAGGTTTTGTAGTTTGGCTTATCATAGGACTTTTAGTATACTTCTTTTATGGAAGAAAACACAGTATTCTTCAACATGAGGAAAACCTAGAAGAGTCAGATAAAGCTGTATAAAGTCATTAAGATAATAATTCATTAAGTATACATAATAAAACAAAAAATGGTGAAGCTAATAAATGTAAATTGATTTTAAATTTATTCCATATATCTAATAAATTTAAAATTAGTATGTATATAGATAATTAGTTGTAATATTTTAAATCATTAGTCTATATTACATGATACAAGGAGTGATTTTATGGCTAATAAACGGAAAACTACAAAAAAGCAAATGGCTTCACTTGGATTGAAAAAAACTGAAAGTGGTGATTACACTTATATAAACCCAGAAGATAAAACAGGGTCATATAAACCTGTAAGAAACCCAAATAATAAGTAAATTAATTAACTGCCTCATAAAGAATTTTAAATTCTGTTGAGGCAGTTTTACTATTTTTAAAAATTCTTTTGTATCCTCATAAAATCTTCATAACTTTTTATTATAATAAATATATGAAAATATGAATTATAATTAAAATATATTAATGAAATAAAATGAAGTAATTTAATGGAGGTAAATATGAGCATTAAAAGAGAGATTATTAAAGTTTATGACATGACCTGTACTTCTTGTGAAAACAGAGTAGAGAGAGCATTAAAGAAAGTTGATGGAGTTATAAATGTTATGGCTAGCTATAGCAATCAACAAGTAACTGTTGAATATAATAGTGAGATTTGCACTAAAGAACAGTTAAATGAAGCTATTAATAAAGCTGGCTACAGTACAAAAAATTCAAGTAATATTAAATTTGTAGGTTTTTTTATTGTAGTTGCAGCTATTCTGCTTATTGGTAACTCTACATCAGGTTTTGATATGAGTGCTAAGTTAAATAATGCATCTTATATGGTGTTATTTATTGTTGGTATGCTTACTTCTATTCATTGTGTTGGTATGTGTGGTGGAATAATGCTTACACAAAGTTTATCTAAAGACAGTATTGTGATTGAAAATCAGAACAAATTTAAGACTTTAATGCCTGCAATTTTATATAATGCTGGAAGGGTAACTTCCTATACAATTATTGGTGGTATAGTAGGTGCTTTAGGTTCTGTACTATCATTATCACTTAATGTGAAAGCAGGGCTTCAAATATTTGCAGGATTATTTATGGTAATAATGGGACTAAATATGGCTGGATTTTCTGCGTTTAGAAAATTTAACATTAAATTGCTATGGTCTTCATGCAAAGTAAAAAATAAACCTAAGGCACCATTTTTGGTTGGAATGTTAAATGGATTAATGCCTTGTGGTCCTTTGCAAACAATGCAACTTTATGCACTAGGTACTGGTAGTGCAGCAGCTGGAGCTTTATCAATGTTTATATTTTCACTCGGAACAGTTCCTTTAATGTTAGTATTTGGAGCAATATCAGGTTTTTTAAGCAAAGGTTATACAAAACAACTTTTGAAATTTAGTGGATTTTTAGTAATAATACTTGGAATAATAATGGGAAACAGGGGACTTGCCCTTGCTGGGGTTGGAGTGCCAAGTGTTAGTACATTAACACAAAGTCTTTCAGGTAGCGAAGCTCAAGCTGCAACGGCTAATGTAGCTAAACCAACTATGGAAAATGGAGTTCAAGTAATAAGAATGACTGCAGATAATAATGGTTATACTCCTAATGCTTTTTATGTTCAAAAAGGTATACCTGTAAAGTGGATAATTACAGGAAGTCAGATTAATTCCTGCAATAATGCAGTGGTAGTAACATCTTTGAATATACAAAAAACTCTAAAGTCTGGTGAAAATGTAATAGAATTTACACCTGGAGATAAAGACATAAACTTTAGTTGTTGGATGGGAATGATAAGAGGTGTAATCAAAGTTACAGATAATCTTGATTCTGTAGATACATCTAAAACAGATCCATCAATTCCAACGCCAAGCAGTGGAATGAGTTGCTGTACGGGGGGGACTGCAAGTACAACACCAAAAACTCCAAGTATATATGGTGATGATTTAAGAAAAGTTTCTACAGATAGATTAGTTAAAAAAGCTAATATTATTGGCGATATTCAAAGCCAAAATTTAAAAGGAATTGGTTATGAGTTTGACCCACTTGTAGTAGTTCTGGAAAAAGGAATAAAAACAAAACTTGCAATAGATCTTAATTCATTTGACAATGCTGATGGAAGGTTTACTATCTTCAATGCAGAAACTGAGGAAATAGTAAATACTTTTACAGGTAAAAAAGGTATTGTAGATGTAGAATTTAAGATTAATGAAAGTGGCACATATGTAATTGTTAAAGACAATGTGGCTGTAGTTGGAATTCAAGTTACGGATTCATTGAATACTGTTAACTTAGAAGAGGTTCGTAAAAATTTTATAAGTTAATACTCTTGACAATAAAAGAACGTTCGTTTATTATAGAAATATAATAGAGGTGTTCAAATGAGACGAAAAGATGATGAAAAAGAAAAAAGTATAAAAGATGCAGTTATTAAGTTAATACTTAAAGAAGGTTTTCAGGGTACTTCTATTTCCAAAATAGCTAAAGAGGCAGGGGTTTCCCCAGCTACTGTTTATATTTATTATGATAATAAAGAAGCAATGCTTCATGATATATATATAGAGTATTCTGAAGAAGTCTTTGATTATTTACTTAATAAAGTCAATAATGTAATTGATGGTAAGAAACTTATTGAAATAATCGTTAGAGAATATTATACATACATTAAAAAGAATGGTGAAATTTTTCATTTTGTAGAGCAATTTTCAAGTTGCCCGGCTCTAGCTAGTGGATGCTCAGAGCGCAAGGGTATAAAAAACTTAAATAATTTGTTAGATGAAATGAAAGAAAAGAAAGTATTTAAGGATTTTCGAAACGATAATTTGATAGCAATAATTTTTTCTCCAGTAAAATACATTGCTATTAATCAGTGTATTGGAGAAGTAGAACAAGTTGAATTACTTAAAGAAATGATTAGGATTATACAGGAGGCTTTGATAGAAAATTAAAGCAAGAGTATTAAAGCGAGAGAATTTTGTGAAGGAATAATCACAAAAGTATCTCGCTAATATTTAACAAATGGTTAAACGAACGTTCACTTATGAATACAACTGAAGAAAGGATGATTATAATGATGAATATAGATAAGAAAAACAACGAAGGTATGGTAATTCCAGTATCAGATCTGGCTTTATTACCAGGGATGATTTATACTCTAAAACTAAATAAAATTAGTGAGGAAGAGCTTAAAAATTTAGCTGAGGAGCATGAAATTAATATTGCATTACCTTTAAAGCAAAATTTTAACCAAAGTCTCTTAAGGGAAGATGATTTTTATAAAATTGGAGTTTCCTTTCATGTAAATGGAATTGAAAAAACAGAAAAAGGGTATCAAATAAAAATTAAAGCGATAGATAGAGTAGAAATTAAATCACTTAGTATTGCAAATAATTATATCAATGCAGAATTTGAGATTGCATCAGATATTATTGATCTCACAGAAAAAAGTCAAGAAGAAATGCTAGAGTATGTAAAAAAAGTTACTCGTGATGTTAGTGAAAATTTCACAGGATCAGATCAGTTTATGAAGATTATAGAAGAACAAAAGGATTTAAATAAACTTATTGGTTATCTTACTCAATTTATGCCACTTTCAAACCAAGAAAAGTATGAGTTAATAGAAACTCAATCTTTAAAAGAGAGAAGCCTTAAATTTATGGATTACCTATTAAGGCAAAAGGAAACTCTTAAGTTACAATTTGAGATGACAGAAAAATTAACTGAAAAAGCTAGTAAAAGTTATAGAGAATCAGTGCTTAGAGAACAATTAAAGGCAATTCAAAGTGAATTAAATGAAGGGAAAAGTGAAGGCTCTAAAAAGGACAAGGATTATTTAAATAAGATTGAAGAGGCTCAAATGCCAGATGAAATAAAAGAGGCTGCCTTAGAAGAATTAGAAAAATTAGAAAGCCAAAGTCCAAATAGTTCGGACTATAATGTTATACGTAACTATCTAGACCTATTAGTAAAGCTTCCTTGGAAAAAGGCTGAACCTAAAATGATTAATTTAGGGGAAGCAAGACGTGTATTAGATGAACAACATTATGGACTTGAAAAAGTGAAAGATAGAATAATACAACATTTAGCAGTTATGCAGCTTAAAAAGGATAAAAAGGGTTCTATTTTATTACTAGTTGGACCTCCAGGAACAGGGAAGACAAGCTTAGGTAAAAGTATTGCTGAAGCCCTTGATAGGAAGTATATACGCTTAAGTTTAGGTGGTGTACGTGATGAAGCTG
>Ga0302161_10000075_pt1 | contig 22225 bp, 18 predicted proteins | sample I_Fen_E2_1_FD_193498 | JGI IMG/M metagenome (GOLD analysis project Ga0302161, IMG submission 193498) | Peat permafrost microbial communities from Stordalen Mire near Abisko, Sweden - I_Fen_E2_1 | ecosystem: Environmental > Terrestrial > Soil > Wetlands > Permafrost | place: Sweden: Abisko...
AATATTCTAATATTAAAGAACAGGATTTAGGAAAAGTATCTTGGAAAAATGGAAAAACAGTAACTGGTATATATAGAGAAGATTCAACTAATAGAATTACACTTGAATATAAAAGCGAAAATTCTTTAAAAATTTCAAGAAAAAATTTTGATTTTATTATTTGTGCAATTCCTTTTTCTAGTCTTAGAAATATAACAGTATATCCTATGTTTAGCCCTGAAAAAATGCAGGCTATAAAGGAAGTTAATTATACATCATCCCAAAAAACTGCTTTTATGTGTAATGAGCGTTTCTGGGAAAAAGGAGATGAAAATGAAAGAATAATAGGAGGTGGCTCTAGTACAGATTTACCAATTCAAACCATATGGTATCCTGATGATCGTAGTAGTATTAATAATAGTCAAATAAAAAATAAAAAGGTTTCTGTTAAAGGAAATTATAATTTATATGATGAACCTGGAGTTATTTTAGCATCCTATAATTTAAATCAAGATGCAATACGTGTAGGAAATTTAGAGGATAAAATACGTTTCAAAGAAATAAAGAGACAGGTTGAGGAGGTTCATGGTCTTCAAAAGGGATATCTTGATTCAGTAGTGGAGGATTATAAAACTGTTGATTGGAACAGTGAAAAAGGATTTTATGGAGCATTTTGCTATTTTATGCCACAGCAACAAAATTTATTTTCATATGTAATGGCAAAACCAGAGTATGATAATAGAATATATTTTGCGGGAGAGCACATTTCATTAACGCATGGTTGGATAGAAGGAGCAGTAAATAGTGCAATGAAAGCTGCCAATGATATAGCACAGTATTGTAAGAGCATATGAAAAAACACATTCAAGATAAAAATTTTATTTCTATCTTGAATGTTTTTTTTTGAGAAAGGATATATTATTAAGTGTGATTTTTTAGTATAATAATATAAGAAGGGAGTAATTATAATGAGAAAAAAAAGAGTGAATAAACGTAGTAAAGCTGTACCAGGGATTATGATTTCTCTTTGTGCTTTAATTATTATATATTTAGGTGCGACAATGTATTTTAAAAATAATTTTTACTTTGGGTCTGTAATTAATGGCATTAATGTTACTGGTAAAACTGTGGGAGAAGTAGAAAAAGAACTATCATCTGAAATAGATGCATATACATTGGAATTAGAGGAACGAGGAGATATAACAGAACAAATTAAGGCAAGTGATATTGGATTGAAATATGATGGGGATAAAATTAAGGAGTTGAAGGAGAGTCAAAATTCTTCTACATGGATTTCTGCACTTTTCAATAAAAATAATTCTGAAATGTCTCAAGTATTGACCTATGATGAAGAATTATTAAAGCAATGTTTTAATAACCTTTCTTGCTTAAATAGTAGTGAAATAGTTAACCCTAAAAATGCTAGTTTAAAATACACAGAAGATGGCTATGAAATTATAAATGAAATTGATGGCAATAAGATAATTAAAGATGTTCTATATGATAGCATCGTAAATGCAATTCTTAATTCCGAGCCAAAATTAAATTTAGAATCAAACAATTGTTATGAAAGTCCTAAGTATACTTCTGCGTCACAAGAAGTTGTTGATAGTAAAAATCTTCTTGATAAATATATAGCTTTAAAAATTACATATAAGTCTGGTGATAAGACAAAAGTTATAGATGGATCTACAATACATAATTGGCTTGTCGTTAGCGAAGATATGAAAATTGCCTTTGATGAAGAAAAAGTTAGTAAGGATGTATATAAAATATCTAGTGTTTTTAATACATTTGGTAATACGAGAGATTTTCTTGCAACTTCTAAAAAAACAATACAAGTCAGCGGTGGTAATTATGGATGGATTGTTGATAAGACTAAAGAAGCTAAAAAATTAATCGAAATTGTGAAAAATGGACAAGATGTAACAAAGGAACCAGAATATTCACAAACTGCAAAATCTAGTGATAGCAATGATATTGGGAATACATATGTGGAAGTTAATATGACTAAACAACATTTATGGTTTTATAAAAATGGATCTCTTGTTGTAGAAGGAGATGTTGTTACTGGAAATGCAAGCACTAATACTTTAACACCAGCAGGAACTTATATTTTAAATTATAAAGAAAAAAATGCAACTTTAAAAGGTGAGGACTACACCTCACCAGTTAACTATTGGATGCCTTTCAATGGTAATATAGGAATTCATGATGCAAGCTGGAGAACAGAGTTTGGTAAAGATATATATATGACAAATGGCTCTCATGGTTGTGTAAATGCACCTTATGATTTAGCATATACAATATTTAACAATATTGAGTCAAGTACTCCGATTGTTTGTTATTATGAGTGATTTATATAAGAAGAGAGAAACTGTTATATGAAAAGCAGATACCGATACAGATTGATATTAGGTTACAGATAGAGAATATTTTAACTTATAGAAGAGAATTTTTAGTGAAAAATATATAATTAAAATTTTAGTATGCAAAGGTATAGGAATAATTTGTGGAGCATCTACAAATTATTCCTATTTTTATGAGCAGAAATATTTTTATAAGATTCAATGCATACCACCTCTCTATCCAAATTAAGTTTTATTTGATATTAATCATAAAAAAAGGGGTACTTAATAAAAATAGGATAGATTATATTGATATATTTTGTAGATTACAGAATTTTTTAGTGTAGAGAGATAAATAGTTAAAAAAATATTGACAAGTTAAATATGAGTGATATAATCTGAATATAAACTTAGTAAACCGATTGGAATTATATATATAATTCGAAGCATGTTGCATAATAAAAAAATACATATTGTTTATAATTATTTTACAAAATAGTACGCATAATTAGGGAGGCATAAAAATGAAATTAGGAAAATTATCAAAAATTTTAATTCTAGGAATTACCACTGTATCTTTATTAAGTGGTTGTGGGGCAAGTAATAATGTTAAGTCTCAAGAAACTTCTTCAAAACCAGACACGTTTATATATGGTCTTGACGGAGATCCAGGTAATTCGGTAAATGTAATAACAACAAGCGATCGTTATGGTTTAATGGAAATAAAGGCATTATATTCACCATTATATATGTATAATGCAGATAAGATTGAATACTTCCTTGCAGAGAGTATGACACCATCCGCTGATAACTTAACTTACACTGCAAAACTTAGAAAAAATGTTAAATGGAGTGATGGAGAACAATTTACTGCAGATGATGTAGTATTCACTTATGAACAAATGATGAAAGAAGAAAACGCAGGTTGGGCATATAGCCAATTAATCTTTAATGGAAAACCAGTAAAAGTTGAGAAAGTTGATGATTATACAGTTAACTTTATTCTTCCGGACGTTAGTGCACCTGCAATAGAACTTTTAGGTAATATATTTATAATGCCTAAGCACGTATACGAAGGAGAAACAAACTTTGAAAATAGTGAAAAGAATGCAAAACCAGTAGGAACTGGTCCATATAAATTAGAAGAATATAAAGCAGGGCAATATGTGAAGCTTGTAAAAAATGATGATTACTTTTTAGGAGCTCCAAAGATAAATAATGTTATATATAGAGTAATATCAGATGCGAATACTGCTAAACTGGCTCTACAAAAAGGAGAAATAAATGCACTATCAGTTCAATCAAGTGATTTAAAAGATTTAATAAAGGATGATAGTTTAACTCCTTATAAGTATGATGAAGGTAGAATAGCATATACGGTTCTTAACTCTAACTCTAAAAATCTTCAAGATACAAATGTAAGACAAGCTATATTTTATGCATTAAATAGAACAGATTTAATTAATGCGGCTTTTGGATCAGATGAATATGCAAAACAAGCTTACTCATTCCTTCCAAACGAAAATAAATTCAACACAACAGATGTTGAAAAATATGATTTTAACCAAGAGAAGGCCAAAGAACTTTTAGCTAAAGCAGGAGTATCCGGATTGAAACTTAAACTTGGATATCCAGGAAGTAATGTACCTTATCAAAAGGAAGCTGCTATAATTCAACAAAATCTTAAAGCAGTAGGAATAGATGTTGAACTTGCAGCAGGAGAAGATGCTGCAATAAGTAAACAAATGAAAGACCCAAATAGCGATTATGATATGTTCCTTGGTGGATATATTATGGGAATAGATCCAGATACATTTAATGCATTATTTATTTCTAGTGATGCACATAATTATAGTCACTATAAGGATAAACAAATAGATGATTTATTTAATGCTGGAAGAGTTGAGACAGATCAAGCAAAGAGAAAAGAAATATATGATACAATTCAAAAGAAACTTCAAACTAATGCATTTTTCTATCCAATTCTTGAGAACAAGAGAATTGTAGTTATGAGTTCCAACTTAGGTGGAGTAGAAGATGCAGCATTGGTACCAGTATATACATTTGAAGATATGTCAAAACTTTATTTTAAATAAAAAAATAGCTTATTTAGTATGTATGGAGAATAATAAATATTAATTATTCTCCATACATAATTTATTCATAAGGAAGTGAGAACAAAGTGGCAAAGTACATATTCAAAAGAATTTTCCAAGCTATTCCTCTACTTTTAATAATATCAATAATATGTTTTTCACTTATTAAGTTAGCTCCATATAATGCTGTAGATGCAATGACTACACCGAATATGCCGGAACAAACGGTGAATCTTATAAAGGTAAAATATGGATTTGATAAACCTGCATATGTGCAATATTTTTTATGGCTTAAAGGTATATTAAGTGGACAGTTTGGATATTCCATAGTTACGCATGAAAGTATAACTAATGATTTAGGCGCAAGAATACCAGCCACTATTATGTTAGTATTACCAGCATATATATTAGCTATTGTTATCGCGATAATTCTTGGGTTAATTGCTGGTGCTAATAAAGATAAAAAAATTGATAAAATTATAGATGGTTTTTGTTCAATAGGAATAGCTATACCTAGTTTTTGGTTCGCAATGATAATGATATTTCTATTTGGATATAAGCTTTCACTTTTACCTATATTAGGAATGCATACAATAGGAATGGAAAAGTCTTTTTTTGATTTTTTAAAACATTATATAATGCCATGTTTTGTTTTAACTATGGCCTTCTTGCCAGGACTTATAAGATACATACGTTCATCAACTATAAGTCAAATTTCAGAAGGTTATGTAACAGTTCAAAATGCATTTGGAGGAAGTAAAAAAGAAATATTATTTAAACATGTATATAAAAATGTGTTACTTCCTGTAATTACGAAAATTGGAATGGCTTTACCTATGTTAGTAACAGGTGCAATGATAACTGAAACAGTATTTGGCTGGCCAGGAGTTGGACCTTATTTTGTAAAGGCTGTCCAAGGTTTAGATTACCCAGTTATTATGGCAATTTTAATAGTATCATCATCATTAGTTATAATCGGAAATTTATTATCAGATATACTATATTGCTTAATAGACCCTAGAATTAAGGAAATGAGGTAAACCACGTGAAAAATAGAAGAATAAAAAATGTTAAAGATGAATTGAAAAGTAGTAAAAGTGCCTTATTTTCATTAGTTTTTCTAGCTTTAGTAGTCCTTATCTCAATATTTGCTTTTTTGATACCAATAAATCCAGATGCAATAGATACATCAAGTATGTTACAGCTTCCTAGTGCAGTACATTTATTTGGAACAGATGAATTGGGAAGAGATTACTTAGCTAGAACAATATACGGTGGACGTGTATCTCTTATAGTTGGTGTTCTTGCTATGATAATTTCTACAGCAATAGGTGTTGGAGTTGGAACAATAAGTGGGTACTGTGGTGGAAAAATAGATAATTTATTGATGAGATTTGTTGATATAATATCATCTATTCCTTGGATGATACTTGTAACGGTTGTTAGCATATTTTTAAAACCAGGGCTTCAAGCAATTATTATAGTAATAGGTTTATTTAGTTGGATGGAAATTGCAAGACTAGTCCGTGCAGAAACACTTTCTATAAAAGAAAGAGAGTATGTACTTTACGCCGTTTCTATTGGACAAGCATCTTGGAAAATAATATTAAAGCATATAATTCTAAGTGTTTTTCCAACTATAATAATAGCTGCAACTGCTGGAATCGCAGACGCTATAATGACAGAGTCTTCATTAAGCTTTTTAGGAATTGGAATTCAGCAGCCAATGTCTTCATGGGGAAATCTTTTAAAAAATGCACAAACCAATCTTCAAAGTGCTCCATATATGGCAATATTGCCAGGTGTATTAATAATACTAACAATATATTCTTTTAACAAATTAGGAAATGTCTTAAGAGTATTTGTAGAGCCTAAGATTGTTGGGGGTGGGAGATAAGATATGAGTGAAAAAACGCTTCTTAAAGTTAATAATTTAAAAACGACCTTTTACAGTAAAGATAAAAAAGTAGAAGCTGTAAGAGGGATAAATTTTGAAATGAAAACGGGAGATATCCTTGGAATAGTAGGAGAATCAGGTAGTGGTAAAAGTGTTCTTATGAAATCTATCATCGGAATACTCCCTGAAAATGCAAAAATAGACTCGGGAGAAGTTTATTTTGAAGAAAAAAACATTTTAAATCTATCGTCAAAAGAAATGTCAAAAATTAAGGGCAAAGAAATAGCGATGATTTTCCAAGATCCAATGACAGCATTAAACCCATTAAAAAAAATTGGAGCTCATATTGAGGAAGTTTTGATTAGACATAAGGGAATTGAAAAAAAAGAAGCTAAAAAGATAGCAATTGAAGTGCTGAAAAATGTTGGAATACCAATGCCAGAAAAAAGAATAAATCAATATCCACATGAATTTAGTGGAGGAATGAGGCAAAGGGTATTAATAGCAATGGCTCTTGCATGTAATCCAAAGCTTTTAATTGCAGATGAACCTACAACAGCCCTTGATGTTACAATTCAAGCTCAGATATTGGAACTTTTAAAATCACTAAAAATAGAAAATAATATGTCTATAATTCTAATAACACATGACCTTGGAGTTGTAGCTAGTTTATGTAATAGAATAGAAGTTATGTATGGTGGACTGATAATGGAGGAAGGTCTTGTAGAGGAAATATTTTATGAACCTAAACATCCATATACAAAGGCATTATTAAACTCCATACCAAAGGTTGAAGGTGATGAAAAAATCAGACTTGAACCAATAAAGGGATCAGCGCCTTCTCTTATAGATCCACCTAAAGGGTGCCCATTTGCAGAACGCTGTGAATTTGCAAATTCAAAATGTTTTAATGAAATGCCTGAAAATATAACTTTCAGTAATACTCATAAGGCAATGTGTTTCTTTGCAAAATAGAGGACTGGATGTAGGTTTATTAGGCTAGAATGGAGGCAAACATTGAATAATTCAGATAATGTATTGATAAAAGTAAGCAACTTAAAAAAGTATTTTCCAGTTAGAAGTGAATTTATGAGTAGTAGTAAAAAATTTGTAAAGGCTGTAGATGGAGTTTCTTTTGAGATAAATAGGGGAGAAACATTTGGATTAGTGGGAGAATCAGGGTGTGGAAAATCTACACTTGGAAGAACAATAACAAGGCTTTATGATGTAACAGATGGAGATATATTTTTTGAGGGAACAAATATTGCTAAATTAAATAAGAAACAAATGAAAGAATATTATAAAAAAATGCAAATTATTTTTCAAGATCCATACTCTTCATTAAATCCTTATATGAACATTGAAGAAATAATTAATGAACCACTTTCATTGCATACAAATCTAACTAAAATAGAAAAATTAGAAAAGATAGAATTTTTGCTTGAAATGGTTGGCATGAATAAAAATGATATGGAAAAATTCCCCCACGAATTTAGTGGTGGACAATGCCAAAGAATAGGAATTGCAAGAGCAATATGCACAGAACCCGATTTTGTTCTATGTGATGAACCAATTTCAGCTTTAGATGTATCAATACAAGCTCAAGTTGTAAATATGTTAGAGGATCTACAAGAAAAGATGAACTTAACATATCTTTTCGTAGCTCATGATTTATCAATGGTAAGACATATTTCTGATAGAATTGGAGTAATGTATTTAGGTGATATTGTAGAAATATCTAAAAGTAATGATTTATATAAAAATCCACTTCATCCATATACAAAAGCTCTTTTGTCTGCAATACCTATAGCAGATCCTATAAAAGCTAAAGAATCGAAAATCAAACTTATAGAAGGAGATATTCCAAGTCCAATGGATATACCATCAGGATGTAGATTTCATACTAGATGTCCATATGCAAAACCAATATGTAAAGAAGTTACACCAACAAGCAAGATGGTTGAAGATGGACATTATGTCGCATGTCATTTATATTAAAATTTAATAAGTGCAAATAGAGTGGAAGAAGAAAGCTCATCTCAAAATAGGGATGAGCTTTTATTATTAAATAAATTCTAAGAATATCTTAAGATTAATCTTATTCAGTAATTAAACATCAGACAATATCTTAGTATAGTAACAAAAATAAGATTTCTGCATAATTTATGGATATAGACAAGTAATTATATCGGAATTCTGATAAATGAAAAATTCTGATAACATAGATTCATAATTCTTTATTTTTAATAAATCAATCATAAGAATTGCATAACCACTTTTGTTGTAAAAACAATAATAAAGGAGGAAATTAAAATGAGTTCCAGAGAATATTTCGATAATATAGCAATAAATTGGAACAAAATGCAAAGTGAATATTTTAAGGATGAAGTTAGAGATAAAATACTACGAAAGATAGATGTAAAAAATAAAGCTATAGGAGATCTTGGATGTGGAACAGGTTTTATTTCATTAGGTCTTGCTAGTAAAAATCCATATGTAGTTTTTGCAGTGGATCAATCTTTAAATATGCTTAAAGAACTAAGAAAAGAAAGCATTAAACAGGAATTGAATAATATATATCCAATAAAATCTGCATTAGACGAGTTAGCTTTATTTGATGATTCATTAGATGTAATTACTATTAATATGGCCCTTCACCATATAGTAAAACCAAATGAAAGCATAAAGGAAATGTATAGAGTACTAAAACAGGGCGGAAAAGTAGTAATTTCTGATGTTTATAAGCATGATGGGCAATGGGCTAAAGAAGAAATGCATGATGAATGGCTAGGATTTAGTGAAAATCAAATAAGAGAGTGGCTTGAAAATGCAGAATTCAAAAATATAGAAATTGAGGATACGAAATTAAAGGCAACAGGTATATCAAGTAAGGGGGAGCATACAGAGACAGGAATATTTTTAGCCACAGCGATAAAATAATTAATCAGAGAACAATTAAAAGTGATGATGAGTAAACTGCTTTGAATCAGAAGATAATAATAATTATAAAATTAGTAGATAGAAGTTATAAGAATAAATTACAAAAATTTTAACTAAATTATAGATAGATTTGAATAGTTGAAACTACGTATTTAAGTATGATAGACTTAAATACGTAGTAAAAAATTTATCACTAATAATATTTAAGGAGTTATGGTATGGATAACAAAAGAATAAGCGATGTAGTTTTTAATAAAATAAAAACTAAGATTATCAGTGGAGAATGGACTCCTGGGATGAAAATAATGTCAGAACCACAGCTTGTTAAAGAATTTGGAATAAGTAGAGTATCAGTTAGAGAGGCAATAGAAAAAATGGTGGCTTTAAATGTTTTAACAAAGAAACAAGGTGGGGGTACTTTTGTCAGTGAATTAAATGCTTCCGTTTATTTAAATAGTTTGATACCTATGATTACATTAGAAAAGAGTGACTATATTGATATTTTACAGTATAGATTAATGGTTGAAGTTGAAAGTACAAGGTTATGTGCATTAAAATGTGATGAATTAATTATAAAACAACTGGAAGAATGTTATGAGGAAATGCTTAAATCAATAGATGATATGGATAGATTTACAGAGAAGGACCTTGAATTTCATAGAATTATAGCTAGAGGGGGAGGAAATTCATTAGTAATAAAGGTATTTGAAATATTAAATGATTTATTATCATATCATCAAAAAAATTTATATAAAACATTAGGGCCGTCAGGTGGGGTGAAAGAACATAAGTATATATTAGATGCTATAAAAGATGGAGATGAAGAACTTTCAGTTATCTTTATAAGAAGACATATTGAAAGGACAATTAGAGAATTAGAATCTCGAATTGAAAAATAATAAATAAAAGTGCTATTGTGATTAAAGATGCGATGGCACTTTTTTGTTATAAAATTTAATTTTAACTTACAAAACATTATTGATTTAATAAGCTTTACATGATAACATATATTTATAAGTTGTAATACAACTTTAAGCTTAAATTATAAAAAAACCTTTTCAATATATAATTTATATGAAAAAGATGAAATTTGTAATACAAGTAGGAGCGGAGGAAATATAATGTTAAGAAGTCAAGAAATAAGAGAAAAAGCGCCAGAAATAGATTCATTAAGAATTGGTGCTGGTTGGAAAATTGAGGATTTAAGTAAACCACAAATAATAATTGAAAGTTCTTTCGGGCACAGTCATCCGGGAAGCGCACATCTTGATGTTTTGGTAGATGAAGCTTTTAAAGGCGTTTATGAAGAAGGTGGACGACCTGCAAAATTTTTTGTTACAGATATGTGCGATGGAGAATCTCAGGGGCATGACGGAATGAACTATTCACTAGTATCTAGAGACATGATTGCTAATATGATAGAAATTCAAACTGAAGCAACACCTTATGATGCAGGGGTATTTATAACTAGTTGTGATAAATCAATGCCAGCTCACTTAATGGCAATTGCAAGAATGAATATGCCAGCAATAGTTGTTCCGGGGGGGATAATGAATGCTGGACCTAATATGTTGACATTAGAGCAAATAGGTAAATATAGTGCAATGAATCAAAAAGGTGAGATAACTGATGAAGAATACACATATTATAAGCATAATGCTTGTCCAAGCTGTGGGGCTTGTTCATTTATGGGAACTGCATCTACAATGCAGGTAATGGCAGAAGCCTTAGGATTAGCAATGCCAGGAACTGCATTAATGCCAGCAACAACAAAAGAACTAAAAGAAGTAGCTAAAGAAGCTGGAAGACAAGCGTTAAGAATTGGAATAGAAAAACTAAGACCTTCAGAAATATTAACGATGAAGTCTTTTGAAAATGCAATTATGGTGCATGCAGCTATCGCTGGATCAAGCAATAGTCTAATTCATATACCAGCAATAGCGCATGAAATAGGATTAGAAATAAAACCAGATATGTTTGATGAAATTCATAGAAAGATACCATTTATATTAAATATTAGGCCTAGCGGTTTTTATCCAGGAAATTATTTCTGGTATGCTGGTGGAGTACCTGCAATAATGGAAGAAATTAAAGAGTTTTTACATTTAGATGTCATGACTGTAACAGGAAAAACTCTTGGTGAAAATTTAGAAGAACTTAAGAAAAATGGATTTTATGAAAAATGCTACAAATATCTAGAAGCACTTGGGGTCAAGAAGGAAGATATAATAAAAACAAAGAGAAATCCAATAAAAGAACAGGGAGCTGTAGCAGTACTTAAAGGAAATCTAGCACCAGAAGGTGCTGTTGTAAAACACGCTGCAGTTTCTGAAAAATTAATGCAGGTTGTGCTTGTTGCAAAAACTTTTGATTGTGAAGAGGATGCATATGAGGCAGTAATTAAAAGAACAGTTAATCCAGGTGATGCCGTTTTTATAAGATATGAAGGGCCAAGGGGTTCTGGTATGCCAGAAATGTTTTATACAACTGAAGCTATAGCATCTGACCCTGAATTAGTTGAATCGATTGCTTTAATAACTGATGGAAGATTTTCTGGAGCGACTAGAGGACCAGCAATAGGACATGTTTCGCCAGAAGCTTATGAAGGCGGTCCTATAGCACTAGTGGAAAATGGAGATTTAATAAAAGTGGATATCCCAGCAAGAACAATAGATATAATTGGTGTTATGGGAATTGAAAAATCAGCAGAAGAAGTTGAAGAAATATTAAAAATAAGAAAAGCGAGATGGGTAAAACCTAAACCTAAGTTTACAAAGGGTGTTCTAGGAATTTATACTAAGCTTGCAGTTTCACCAATGAAAGGTGGATATATGGAGTAATACATATTTTAAGCTATGACAAAGTAGATTTCAATATCAAATGGTAATAAATTAAAACCGAGTCTAAGATTTTAGATGCGGTTTTATAAATTATCCTTAAATAAAAGTTATTAAAATCTACTTGTCTTGCTCAAATATGTATTTTCTACTTTGTATAGTTTTATTTGGTTTCATAAGATTCACATCTATATGCCTACCATCTGCAAGTATTTTAAGATATAAATAGTCAATAACAGTAAGTTGTGAAATGTAGGACGAAAGTTTTTCAACCACTGTTTTTGGATTGATAGGGTAAGTATATATAAATTCATTAACCATTTTTGCAAAAGGCGAATTTGGATTACTAGATAAGCCTACTATAGGTACACTATTTTCTTTTAAGCTATCTACTAGTGAAAAAGTATCTCTATTCATACCAGAATTAGAAAAGATTATAGCTAAATCATCACAATTTAACTGGGATGTTAATTTTAGTTGCATGTGATAGTCACTATTAAAATGACAAAGTAAACCAGTATCAATAAACTTGTTATATGCATTTAAAGCTAATTCACCAGACGAACCCAATCCAAAAAAGGCTATTCTTTTTGAACTAGATATAGTTTTAACTACTTTATTTAATAAAGTGATATCCATATTAGAGGCTGTTTCTTCAAGATGATTCGCGTATGAAGTAACAATATATTTATATGAATTTGATGAATTATTAATATTATCTTTTGTATTGTTAGCTGATGTTTTTGTGACTTCACTAGCTAATGATACTTTAAAATATTGATATCCTTCATAACCGAGTTTTTTTACAAATCTAAATACTGTTGCTTCAGATATACTAAGCTCAGTTGAAAAATCTTCAATTGTATAATATAACACCTTTGTTGGATCTTTTAAAATAAAATCAGCAATAATACGTTCCTTTGAGCTAAAAGTGTCATATCTATTATTAATTTGTGATAAACAACTATTTTGCAATTAAATACAACTCCATTCTACTAATTTCTAAATAGTATTTTGGAAATACTATTTAGAACAACTAGTTTATTATATCATAAAAAATGGATTAAAAAAAAGTTTATGAAATAAAATTTCAATACTTGAAATTTTATTTCATGTGTAGTATAATCTAAATTAAGATAATGAATAATACATTTAGCGGCCGAAGGTGATTGATATCATTATTGTAAACATTTAAACTAAATTATTTTAGGAGGTACAATTATGAATGGATTTATTTCTTTCTTAGAAGAAAAAGCAATGCCTGTTGCAGGTAAGATTGCAGCACAAAGACACATTAGAGCTTTACGTGATGGTTTAGCAATAACAATGCCACTGATAATAATAGGATCTATATTTATGATTTTAGCAAACTTTCCAATTCCGGGCTATGTAGATTTTGTAAACGGTATATTTGGAGCAGGATTTACTGCTAAACTATTATACCCTATTCGCGTAACTTTTGATATCGTTGCCATGCTTGCAGTTATATCTATTTCATATCAATTAGCAAAGGATAAAGATGTAGATGGACTATCAGCAGGAGCACTGTCACTAGCAGCATTTTTGATTTTAATTCCTGTACAAACTGTAGATGTAGTCTTAGAAAATGGTTCTAAGTTAAGTTTGGGCAAGATTTTACCAACAGCCAATTTATCAGCAGGTGGACTAATAGTTGCTATACTAACAGCATTTGTAGCTACAGAAATATTTATATTTGTAGTTAAAAAGAATTGGACAGTTAAAATGCCTGAATCAGTACCACCAGCAGTTGCAAAGTCTTTTACAGCAATAGTGCCTGGTCTTATTATAATAATTGCATTTTTCTTAATTCGATTGGGATTTGAAAGTACTTCTTACCAAACAGTATTTGCATTTATTACTAAATTCGTAGGATCGCCATTAGCGTTAGTGGGATTATCTTTCGGTGGTATGTTTGCAACAGTTTCACTTTATAGCTTCTTCTGGACATTGGGAATACATGGAACACGTGTAGTATTTGGGGTTATGGATTCTATATTACTACCAGCAATGGATCAAAACCGTGCAGCATTAGAAGCAGGACATCAATTACCTAATATAGTAACATTGCAATTTTATGATAACTTTGTTAATAGTGTAGGTGGATGTGGTGCAACAATAGGATTAATTATATGTATATTACTAATTGCAAAATCAAAACAAAATAAAGCAATAGGTAGGTTAGCTCTTGCACCAGCTATATTTAATATTTCTGAACCAATAATATTTGGTATTCCAATAGTTATGAATCCAATAATGATGATACCATTTATTTTAGCACCTCTTGCTATAGGATCAATTACGTATATATCAATGGCTATGGGATTAGTTAGCTATCCAGCTGGAATAGCGGTTCCATGGACTGTACCTTCATTTTTCTCAGGATTCTTAGCTACAAATGGGGACTGGAGAGCTGTAATTTTACAAGGTGTAAATATACTAGTTTCTGCAATAATTTATTGGCCATTTTTAAAAGCTTGGGATAATACTTTGTTGCAACAAGAAGCAGAAAATCCTGAAATTGAGTATTAATTATACAAAAGCTAAATAGAAAAGGAGAATTTTTATTATGGAAGATTTAGAACAAAAAGCATTTCTTTTAATAACTCATAGTGGTGATGGAAGAAGTTATGCATTTGAAGCAATTAGAGCAGCAAAAGAAAAGGATTTTGAAAAGGCAGAAGAGTTATTGAAATTATCAAGTCACGAATTTGAAGAAGCACATCATGTACAAACGGAACTTTTGACCATGGAAGCAGACGGAAATACAAGTGTAATTAGCTTATTATTAATTCATGCACAAGATCATTTGATGACAGGTATAACTGTAAAACAGTTAGCTGAAGAAATTATAGATTTAAGAAAAGACTTCAATAAATAAAAAATATGATGTGTGAAATGGACATATTTCGCACATCATACTTCCCAAATAGTTAAAAGTATATTTAGAGAAATATTATAACATAAAAACAAGTTGATTAAAAGCTTAATCAAATATACACATAAGATGATTATTAGAGAGTAAAAATTATACTTAGGTGGTATGGAGATAGTGATCCAGTAAGACATGTAAGATTTTAGATAATGATAATTTTGAAGAGTCTGTTCATTATTCGGAATGTGGATCCCTAGATTTAGTTGAAATAATGAAAGCATATAGTTATGTTGAATTTACAGGATATGTTAGCCCCAATCATGGAACAATGATATGGTGTTAGACTTGAAAGTCAGGGTAAGGGTTATACAACAGAACATTAGAAGTTATGTATATAGAAGAAATATGGGAACACTAAAAACAAAAAAAGGTAGTAATGAAATTATAATATATTGGAGGCGAACTATGACTTTAGAGAAAAATAAAATTAAATTACCAAAAAATTTTTTCATTGGAGCAGGAGCCTCAGCATGGCAAACAGAAGGTTGGACAGGAAAAAAAGACGGGCAAGACTCATATATGGATTTATGGTATAAAACTACACCAGAATTATGGCACAATGGTTATGGACCAACACTTGCAACTGATTTTTATAGAAGATATAAAGAAGATGGAAAACTTATGAAGCAAGTAGGCTTAGAAAAATTCAGAACTTCTATTGACTGGTCTAGATTTATAAGAGATTATGAAACTGGCGAGGTAGATGAAGAAGCACTTGAATATTATAACAATGTCATAGATGAGGTTATAAAAAATGGTGTTGAACCAATGATATGTTTAGAACACTATGAATTACCAGCAGAATTATTTGAAAAATATGGTGGATGGGGATCTAAGCATGTAATTGATTTATTTGTGAAGTATGCAAAAAAGGCATTTGAAGCTTATGGACATAAAGTTAAATATTGGTTTACATTTAATGAACCTATTGTTGTGCAAACAAGAGTATATTTAGATGCAATTAGATTTCCGTATAAACAGGATACAAAACTTTGGATGCAATGGAACTATAATAAAGTTCTTGCTACATCAAAGGTAGTAGCTGCTTTTAGGGAAGGAAACTTTGGAAAAGATATTGGAGCGAAGATTGGAGTGATTCTAAATCCAGAAGTAACTTATCCAAGATCATCAGCTGCACATGATGTTAAGGCTGCTGAAATGTATGATCTTTTCTTTAATAAAACATTCCTTGATCCTAGTATTAAAGGAGAATTTCCTAAGCAACTATTTGATGTTCTTAAGGAACATGATTGTTTATTTGATTATAATGATGAAGAACTTGACATTATTAAGAATAATACCGTTGATACAGTAGGCTTAAACTTGTATTTTCCACATAGAGTAAAAGCTAGAACAGCTGGATGGAATCCAGAAGTTCCTTTTCATCCATCGTATTATTACGATATGTTTGAATTACAAGGCAGAAAAATGAATCCTCATAGAGGATGGGAAATATATCCTAAGATAATGTATGATATGGGAATGAGAATGAAAAATGAATATGGAAACATTGAATGGTTTATTGCTGAAAATGGAATGGGAGTGGAAGAAGAAGCTAGATTCAAAAATGAAGAAGGCATAATACAAGATGATTATAGAATAGAGTTCATGTCTGAACATTTAGTATGGCTTCTAAAAGCTATAGAAGATGGTTCTAATTGCATAGGTTATATGTTATGGGCATTTACTGATAATGTATCTCCACAAAATGCATTTAAAAATAGATATGGTTTAGTTGAAATCAACTTAGAAGATAATAGAAATAGAACAATCAAGAAATCTGGTTATTGGTTTAAAAAAGTATCTAGTGATAGATTTTTCGAAGTTGAAAATACTGAAATTGTTTATAAGTAAAAGACTGTTTATTTTTAAGATATATTAACAAAAGATTATAGAAAAAATTTAATTATGAGGTGATTTAAATGAGAATTTTATTAGTTTGTTCAGCAGGTATGTCAACAAGTTTATTGGTTACAAAGATGGAGAAAGCTGCAAAAGAAAAAGGTATAGAAGCTGAGATATGGGCAGTTGGTACAGATGCAGCTGATAGCAATATGGGAAAAGCAGATGTGGTACTTTTAGGACCTCAAATTCGTTTTCAACTTCCAGAAATGAAGAAAAAGGGAGAGAAATATAATATTCCAGTGGAAGCTATTCCATCTGTAGATTATGGAATGTGTAATGGTCCAAAAGTTTTGGCTTTTGCAACTAACTTAATCAACAATAATAAACAACAATAATAATGAGTGTTACAATTTAATAATATTATTTTAAAACCGTGTTAAATAAATTTTAGCACGGTTTTTATCTTTAAGTAATATTTTCAACTAATATTAGACAAGGATTGGGCTTAGAAAAATTGGACTTAGAAAAATAAGAATAATAAAACTTGAAAAATAAATACAGCTTTTCTGGTATTAGATAATGTTATATTAATCGTATTCTTTAATAGCAGACAGAGGGACCAAGATGCACAGTGGTGAATTTTAGAATTTTGATTATATTAAACGTAGATTAAGTATACAAGAGTTTATATTGATTAATGGGGGTTACTATAGTAAATTATCTGTAAAAATATTGAATGCTAATTCTTTCATGTGTCTATTATAATTCCATTCTTGGTTTTGTAGGATTACATTTAAGTTATTTTATATCTGAAACAATTGAAATTTAAGTTAAATAATAATATTTTTTATAAAATTATAGTGTCAATAATTACAAACTCTATTAAATTTAATAATATGTTGAAATATGGTGAAAAAAAGTGTAAAATTTCACATGTAGGAAAATAATTAGGTTATAAGTTAATATATGTGTAAAAAACTGCAATTTTATAAATAATATTGTATATGGTTGTATTTATACTCAATTACACATATATCAAACAAATTGTTAAAATTGTTTTACATTAAGAGGGGGAGACAAAATGAAAGTGAAAGTTCATAATAAAATTTTTATTGCCAGTATTTTAATAGTGGCTTTTTTTATTACGGGATGTTCAAATGCACAAAATGTATCAACAAATTCAGCATCAAAACCTGTAATTGGCGTAGTAATACAAGGTTTTGATGATACGTGGAGAACTACTTTACGTAATGAACTATATGAAGTAGCTGAGGATAAAGCAGAAATGGATATCTGGAGTGCTGATAATTCTCAAGAAACTGAAAATAAAAAAATTGATAGTTTAATTGCTAATAAAGTTAATGTATTAGCTGTTAATCTTATTGATAAATCATCAGCAGCATTAGTTATAGGGAAAGCTCAAAAAGCAAATATTCCTGTTGTATTCTTCAATATTCAACCTTCAGATGAAGATTTAAAAATATGGGATAAGGCCTACTTTGTTGGGGCTAAGGGTGAACAATCAGGTATGATGCAAGGACAAATGCTCGCTGATTATTTTAATAGTAATCCTACTAAAGATGGTATTATTCATTATGTGATGATAAAGGGTCCAGATGGTCACCCTGATGCTGTATCTCGTACCCTACATTCTGTTGAAGCTATTGAAAATGCTGGTCTTAAGGTTGAAAAACTTTCAGATGCTGTTGCTTCATGGGATCGTGAAAAAGCTCAAATAGAAATGAAAAACTTTATTGCCGCTCAAGGCGATAAAATTGACTGTGTTATTGCAAATAATGATGATATGGCTTTAGGAGCAATTGATGCATTAAAGGATAATGGATATTTTAGAAATGGTAAATTTATACCTATTGTAGGTGTTGATGGTAATAGTAGTACTATTAGTTTTCTTAATGAAGGTAGTCTTTTAGGAACAGTACTAAATGATGCTTCAGGCCAAGGGAAAGCTATATTTAATCTTGCTGCTGTTCTTAGTAAAGGTGAAAGTCCTAATAAAGATAATTTTGACAATACAGTCACAGATAATAGATGTGTATGGATTGATTATAAAAAAATTACAAAAGAAAACATCAGCGATATAAAATAAAGTTTACAAGGAGAGGTTATTTTGTTTAAAGATGCTAAAATACGAACTAAAATTCTAAGTGGGTTTAGTTTTATATTAATATTAATGCTTATTACTACAATATGTGCATATCTTAATTTTAATCATATTCAGAATGTTGAAAATATAATAATAAACGACTTGTTTCCAATAAATTCTACAATTGAAGAAATTAATGCTGAATTAATAAACGAAGAAACAGGAGTGCGTGGTTACATTGCTAGTAATGGAGATTCAAGATACTTAGATTCCTATAGTTCAAGCCGTCAAAGTATTGATGAAAAGTTAAAAGAACTTCAAAACTATTATAGTAACTACCAAAAACTCGGAAACATTATGGAAAATGAGGAAATTCCTAATATTGAAATCATGAGTAAGTATTTTGATTCTCAAATTGAGCTTATCAAAGCAGGCAAAATTGAAACAGCTCGTGATAGACTTAGTGCTGGTAAGGGTTATATGGATGCACTTAAACATATTGAAGATAAATTAAATAATAATATAAAAAATATGCTTATGGATGCATTTACAAATAGTGAAACAGCAACTTCTCAAGCAAAATTATTGATGGGAATAATTTTTATAATTAGTTTTATAATTAGTTTATGTATTGCTATATTTTTCTCAAATCTAATATCTAATCAGTTAAAGAGAAGCGTGATTTCATTGCAAGAAATTGCTCAAGGTAATTTATTAATTGAACCTATAAAAGTGGATTCAAAGGATGAGTTCGGACTGTTAGGTAATGCAATTAATTTTATGCAAATTTCTATAAAGCAAATAATTAATTCTATAATTACTGAAACAGAAAATGTAAATAAAGCCTTAAGTATATCAAATGAAAATGTGCACAATCTTACGATTAAATTAGAGGATATATCTGCTACAGTGGAACAACTATCTGCTGGAATGCAAGAAACATCAGCTTCAACAGAAGAAGTAAATGCCACTTCACATGAACTTGGAACTGCAGTACAATCTATTGCTGATAGAGCCAAGGATGGATCGGTGTCTGCTGATGAGATTAGTAAAAGAGCTATGACCTTAAAGAATAATTCTATTATGCTTGAGGCAGATGCTAATGACACACGTGCGCATATTAAAATAATGATGGATGAAGCATTAAATAAGGTAAAGGAAGTTGATAAAATTAAAATTTTGGCAGATTCTATTTTAAAAATATCCTCAAATACAAACCTATTAGCTTTGAATGCATCAATTGAATCAGCAAGAGCAGGTGAATACGGAAAGGGTTTTGCAGTAGTTGCAGAAGAAATTAGAAAACTTGCAGAAGTCTCTAGTAAAACTGTAAATGAAATACAGAATACAATTAATGAGGTGTTTATAGCTGTTGAAAATCTTTCAGAGGCTTCAAAAACAACAGTGGATTACATTGAAACAAAGGTAGTTAATAGTTATAAAGAATCAGTTCTGGTTGGGGAAAATTATGATAAAGATGCAGTGTATGTTAATGATTTGGTTGTAAGTTTAAGTACTACGTCTGAAGAATTGTTAGCTTCTATAAAAACTGTAACTGAAGCAATGGATGAAATTTCTGAAGCGAACACTGAAGGTGTAAGTGGAATTAATGATATTTCAGATAAAGTTTCAGAAATAATGGATAGAGCAAATGAAGTAAAAGCGCAAACAACTTATGTTAGTGAAAGTGCAGAAAATTTAAAAGATATAGTTTCAAAATTTAAGATATAGTAAAATTCTTGTTCATTCTAATACGTCAGTCTTGAAAAAACACAGATTCTCATGAGGAATCTGTGTTTTTTCTTCTGTAATCAACTTAGCAATATTATCGTTGTGAGATTGTTAACATTGCTCATAAATTAAATAATATTTACCATAATTAATAAATTTATTATTCCAAGCATCGTTAAGGCGTAATAGTGAAAGCTAGCGTAACTTAAGAGCTTTTAATAATAAGGGCTGTAGCTAAAGTTTTTAGCTACAGTTTTTTTATTTTAGAAAGGCATTATATGGTATATAATAAAAGCATAAATATATTTAGGGAGTAGTGATTAAAGTTATTGATGATCAAGAGAAACGTAATTAAGTAAATTAAATGATATAATCTTAAACAAGAACTATAAGTAATAATTAAGGAGTTTTATTATGGAAAAAAGACTTTATAAATCTTCAACAGATAAAAAGCTAGCAGGAGTATGTGGCGGGATTGCTGAATATTTTGGACTAGATTCCACATTAGTCAGAATTGGTTATGCAGCGTTGATTGTTTTTGCAGGTACAGGATTACTTTTATATATAATTTGCGCATTAGTTATGCCAGATAGACCAATGGAATAATTAACCACTATAAGGCTTCATTTCTAAAGTGTTATAATATAGGTGAGAAGTGAGTATTGTAACACTTTAATTGTAGATGGTGAATATAAAATAATGCCTTATACAATACGCAATACCATAATATGAGGAGGAACAAATGGAAAAAATAAATGATTTGATAAGTAAAAGCCCAATCCATCTAACAACGAACACTATGCTTTTAATAGTAGTGGCGATTGTAGCTTTTTATATTTTAATAAAAGCAATAGGTGGTATGATAAAAATAATTGCTATGATAGGTGTGTGTTATTTTGTGTTAATGTCCCTTCAAAGTACAAACCTTGTTAACATACCATTAATAAAAGAAACTTATACTGCAATAGAGAGTTTAATTCCCTCAAAAGAATTGTGGACAGAAACCATAAATAATGTTGATAAAATAAACAAGGTTGTTAATGATTTGAAATAACATATGTTTTTGGTTGAAAATTAAGATTACATATAGGTATTGTTTTTTTGTAATACTTTTTTTAAAGTTGTGCAAGTTAAATTTATAATGAGGTATATGAAAAAATTGACTAGATATTGAATTGATAGTTTGCTATATGCCTAACCAACGAGGAGGATAATATAATGAAAGATTTTGCATTTATATCTGATTTTGATGGAACTCTTACTAAAAAAGATTTTTATAAAATAATGTCTGAAGCCTATTTAAAAGAAGAGTATTTACCATTATTTAAAGCGTGGAAAAACGGAGAAATGAAAGATAGAGAGTATTTAAGCTATGTTTTTAATAATGTGAAAAGAAGTGAAGTTGAGATAGATGAGGATATTTTAAGTATTCCATTTGATCATTCTGCTAAAGATTTCATTAAGCAAGTCAAAGATGCTGGGGGAGATTTTATTG
>Ga0302161_10000076_pt1 | contig 22006 bp, 20 predicted proteins | sample I_Fen_E2_1_FD_193498 | JGI IMG/M metagenome (GOLD analysis project Ga0302161, IMG submission 193498) | Peat permafrost microbial communities from Stordalen Mire near Abisko, Sweden - I_Fen_E2_1 | ecosystem: Environmental > Terrestrial > Soil > Wetlands > Permafrost | place: Sweden: Abisko...
CTTGGATGGAGAGAAAAAATCAGCCTGGAAGATGGCATAAAGATGATATACAATAAATATTCGATCTGAGAAAAGCTCTCTGAATATGTCTGCCAGGGTTTTATTAATAACGCCTGAATTCTATGGTGTCGAAAAAATATTAAAGTCAGTTCTTGAGAAATCGGACTGCGAAGTTACCTGGCTGGAAAATAAAACACTTACTTTCGATTATCATGGTACCAAATCAAAATTTAAATTTTTAAGAAAACTTTATTTCTTAATTTTTTTGCCACACATCAGGTATTTGAGAAAACAGTTAAAAAAAATGGATAATCTGAAGTTTGATATCCTTTTTTCTATTAATGCGCATATAATTTGTCCATACTTTTTCAAAAGATTGAAGAGTATTAATCCGGAGTTGTTTTCAGTTCTTTACTTATGGGATTCATTCTCAATGTATGACTGGTCCAGAGAATTAAAATTATTCAATAAAGTATATACATTCGACTCTGAAGATTCAATACGATATAGTCTGGAATACAGGCCAAACTTCTATATCAGAAATGGTAACAATACGAGGGAGGAAATTAAATATGATTTGTTTTTTGTCGGAAAGTTAAGTCCGGACAGGTTAATGATGATGGATAAGTTGACAGAACTGACGGAGAGGTCAGACATCAAAACTTTTCTGAGATTATGGCCCGCTTACAAAATATTCTTTCATAACAGATTTATTTACAATTTTTTTAAAACATTTAATTTAAAAGGCTCATGGGTAACAAGGTATAGACTTAACTTTGAAGCAGTTGAGGGTATCTTAATAAGAAAGTACCTGATAAAAAACCGTATGAGCTATGATGAGGTGCAGCGTCAATTGTTTTGTTCTAATGTAATACTGGATCTTCCTTATGAGTTGCAGACAGGTTATACTCACAGAGTAATTGAAGCACTTGCCAACGGAAGAAAAATTATTACGACAAATTCATATATCCGAAAAGAGAGCTTCTATAATCCTGACCAGATTCATATCATTGATAATCTGAATCCGGAAATTAATTTCAGATGGATCATGAAGAGGTCAGAATTTCCGGTTGACAAGTATTTTTCAGAGCTTGAAATATCAGAATGGATAAAAACAATGGTCAATGTTGGGATTTGTTAAGAAAAAGGTAAATCTTGGCATTATTGTTAATCCGTTTTATTCGTACTGCATAGCATTCTCGCTTTCAATATTTGTTTATCTACTGGGTTGGAGTAATATTTTTCCAAAATTATCATCAAACCTCTTACTTTTTTTTGCATCAACAATTATTTTATTTCTGTTAGCAGGCTATTTATTCCTGAAAAAACAAAACGATTTCAAGAGTCATCAAACTTTTAATCCTCATTTGCACGACATAATATTTTCGCTAATTATTCTTTTAGGTATCATTAATGTTTTGTACATGGGTTATGTTCCGGTTTTAGATCGTAATCATAATTACCGTGAATTTGGAATGCCGGTTATTGACCCGGTTTTCAATACTTTGTGTATCTTCTTTTCAGTAATTTATTTCCATTCATTTCTTGATACAAGAAAAAAAAGATTTTTAACATATTTTATTATAATTCTTATAATCCAGATTATCATTTTCCGAAGAGCTACAATAATTTGGATCGTGATTTCTTCTGTCTTCCTTTTTATCCTTTATAAACAAAAGGTAAGTCTCCTTTTTATTGCATTAGGAATTATCATTATTCTGCCGGCTTCTTATTTTTTTGGTTTATATGGAAATGCAAGAAGCCATCTGACCAAATCTTTTGTTCTTAATGATTTAGGAGCCAGTGATAAATTTAAAAATTCAGGGATCAGTTATGAACACTACATGACCTATCTCTATATGAGTTCGCCCTTAGCTAATCTTCAGAAAAACATTGACAAAAGAGAAGAGGGATTTAAACAGGAAGATTTAAAAGAATTTTTATTTTATTGCCTGGTACCGAAAAGCTTTACATCGAGACTGGAAGAATCTTTGCAATTGGAACCACCCGCCTGTTTCCTTATTTCCCCCTACCTGATAGTGGGAAGTTTCTATATGGAAAGCTTTTATACAATGGGATGGATTGGAATGATCATGATGTTTCTCTATTTATTTTCAGTTATTCTGCTTTGTCTTCTGATTATAAGAAAATGGCATTTTTTTGTATTTGAAACGCTTTCACTGCTCTCGGCAACAGCGTCTTTACTTGTCTTTTCAAATTTTTTGAACCGTCTTGATGTGATGCTGATGCTCTTAGTCTATCCTGTATTATTTCACTTTATATATGCATCTTACAAAAACTTCAACGGTTTTTCATTCCGGGTCCCGATTGCTCACTTAAAACAGTAAAACATCAACGCTTCTGGCAGGATAAGAGTTGCGATAATTTTACCCCGTCTTGATCAGCTCGGTCCGGTTAAGGTTATTCAGAATCTGGTTAACTCTCTTAGTGGTTCAGAAGAACTTGAAATAAAAGTTTTCTATTTTGATAAGATTGTCGACCCGCATATTAAGATGGCTGTTACAGCAGAGAGACTAGACTGTAAAAGTTTTCGTTTTTCTGACTTTGATATTATTCATACCAATGGTATCCGGCCCGATTTGTTTGCATTCTTATATCGTAAAAAAATAAGATACCACATTTCAACAATCCATAATTTTGTTTTCGAAGATCTTTTTTATACATATAACAGCTTAGTCTCGTGGTTTTTCGGGAATATTTGGCTTATATTATGGAAAAGGGCTGATAAGTTGGTTTGTGTATCAAAAGCGATGAAAACATATTATTCAAAATGGTTTCCGGAAGCAAAAATGGAAGTCATTCATAATGGGATTGAGGAAATCGAAAGCTCTCTTTCCCCGGATTACGATGTTTTAGAATCAGTAGAGAACTTTCATTCAACCGGATTAAAGGTAATAGGCAGTGTTGGAATACTGACCAAACGAAAAGGCATTGATCAGATTCTCTATCTTATAGCAGCTGAAAAAAAACTGGCCCTTGTAATTATCGGGGAAGGGAAAGAGCTTGACAATCTGATGTATCTCTCCGAAAAACTTAAAATCTCTGACAGGTGTAGGTTTTGTGGTTTCAGGAGCAATGCTTTAGTCTATTTAAAGCATTTTGATTTTTTTATAATGCCTTCGAGGTCAGAAGGATTTGGTCTCGTTCTGATTGAGGCAATTCAGCAAAGAATTCCCGTAATATGTTCGGATATTGCAGTATTTAAAGAATTGTTCCGTGAAGATGAGGTTACATTCTTTAAATCCGGAAAACAGGGATCATTATCGGATGCTATTAAGACTGCTATAGATACCGGCCATAAAAAAGCCGAACGGGCACATACTACTTATGAAAATAATTACACATCTTCATTAATGGCAGAACATTATCTCGAAATATATAAGTCAGCTTAATTAAATTCAAAACTATTTCCTTAGCCTCAGCCTTAACCTTAACCTTAACCTTTCAATGCCTGATCTGGTTGTAATAATGTCTGTTTATCAAAATGACAAATTTAAATTTATAAAAGAATCTGTTCAAAGTATTTTGAATCAGACATTTACTCAATTTCATTACTATATTATTTTTGATGGTCCGGTGGCAGAAGATATTGACTTTTATATCACTGAATTAAAAGATGATCGAATTAAATTTTTCAGATTGGAAAAGAATGGAGGGTTAGCGGCAGCGCTTAATTTTCTGCTTAAAATAGTACTGAATAATCCTGAATATAAGATGATAGCCAGAATGGACGCTGATGACATTTCATTGCCGGTACGATTTGAAAAGCAATATACGTTTTTGACTCAAAATCCTAAGATTGCATGCGTCGGTTGTTGGTATGAGGAGATTGATGAATCGGGGAAGCATTTGTCATATATTAAGCTTCCGGAGGATCATGAAGCTCTGAGAAAACGGTATTATACAAGGACCCCTTTTGCTCATCCTTCCGTGATGTACACTCGTCAACTTATCGAAAAGGCCGGATTCTATCCGACAGATACGATTTTGATGGAGGATAACGTGTTATGGGGAAAGGCATTAAAAGCCGGACTAAAATTTGCAAATATTCCTGAATATCTTTTGAAATTCAGGATTGATAAAGGTTTTTATAAAAGGAGATCAGGTTTTAAATATGGATTGAATTATATCAGTACTAGGTTTAAAGTGAATAAAGAGCTAATGACTCCATTGTATATTAATCTCTTTTCTTTTGGAATTGGAATTTTAAAAATGTTACCTGGATCTATTGTTAAATACTTTTATCATTTTCAGAGAAAAAAACTGTAATACATCATAGTTTAGACAATGAAAAAATAATTCATATTTCTGGATCGCACAGGGCAATAAGTTATTTTGTTTTGGAAAAAGCACATATCCTATGATTTTTTATTAAAGGTTCCAAAGATTTACCTAATAAAATAAAAGTAAAAGAACAAAGAATTTTTAGTTCACTATTAATTAATAAAAGTAAACTGGAATTCATGAAGCTCTCATATCGATAGAAATGGTATTTGTATTTCGTAATTCAGCTTCAACGGCTTTAAAGGAGTGTTACCATCCTTTAATCGATAAAGGAAAGTATTTCAGAAAGAATATTAAAGTGGGCAAAGAACCAGAAATTGTACGATTTATAGATTCTTTAAGATGAATTATTAAATTATAAAATTGAAGTATTTGGTATAAAAGCAGCAGGATTAATTTATGAAAAATGTTTTAATAGTATTCGGAACAAGACCGGAAGCCATAAAAATGGTTCCTGTAGTCCGGGAGTTCAAAAAGCATGGTAAATCTTTCAATACTGCTGTTTGTGTCACCGGCCAACATCGGGAGATGTTGGATCAGGTTTTAAAGATTTTTGAAATAAAACCTGATTTTGATTTGAATATCATGAAAGCAGGACAGGATTTACATGATATTACAAGTCGAGTAATTTTGGGAATGCGAGATGTATTAGAGAAGTTCAATCCTGATGTAGTTTTAGTTCATGGTGATACAACAACATCTTGTATAACTGCGTTGTCTGCATTTTATAAACAGATACCTGTAGCTCATGTTGAAGCGGGTCTTCGTACTAACAACATTTATTCGCCGTGGCCAGAAGAAGTAAATCGCCAACTTACTGCCAGAATTGCAACTTTTAATTTTCCCCCAACAGAACTTTCTAAGCAAAACTTATTAAGAGAAAATGTTGAGGAAGAGAAAATCTGTGTTACAGGAAATACTGTCATAGATGTCTTGCATCTTGTCCTGGAAAAAATAGATAAGGATAAAAAAATGCAGAAAGAGATGAATAATGAAATTAAACTATTACTTGGAACAAGTTTTAATTTTGAAACTGATAGATTCATTCTTATAACGGGTCATCGGCGAGAGAATTTCGGTAAAGGATTTCTTGATATTTGTGAAGCAATTAAAATCTTAGCAAAAAAATATTCGAATGTTCATTTTGTATATCCGGTTCATTTAAATCCGAATGTTCAAAAACCTGTTTATGAATTACTTGGAGGTCGGGATAACATTCATTTAATTGAACCACAGGAATATTTAAATTTCGTTTTTTTAATGAGCAAATCTTATCTGGTTTTAACTGATAGTGGTGGTATTCAGGAAGAGGCACCTGGACTAGGAAAACCAGTTCTTGTAATGCGTGATTCTACAGAAAGGCCTGAAGCTGTAGAAGCAGGCACAGTAAAATTGGTAGGAACACATAAAAAATTAATTGTCGATGAAATATCTAAATTACTAGAGGATCAGGTTTATTTTAATAAGATGGCAAAAGCTAATAATCCATATGGAGATGGCAATGCAAGCAAGAGAATAGTCACACATTTATTGAATAATTTGTGATGTTTATTGCGTTACAAAATAACTAATGAGGGAAAATAGCAAAAAAGTATTAGTGGTATATTGGTCCAGTCGAAATTTAGGTGTTCTTGACAATATTATTAATTCGTTGGAAGATGCAGGTTTTAAAATTAAAGAAATGCAATTCAATTATTTGCAGCAATTTTCAATTAATAAAATTTTACATATACGGAGTAATACCAATATACTTAATTTACTTTATTTACTTATTTTAGGATTAAAGCTAAATTTAACAATTTTACTTTATAAAAGGGTTTACTTATTTGGAAGCAACTTACCATTATTTTGTCCTTTCTTTATTAATAAGGGAAAATTGGTTTGCCACTATAATGAGGTTCCTAAGTTTTTCGATAATTCAAATTCAGTAGTTCTAAAGTACGAAAAGGCGATTTTTAAAAATGCCCTGAACATTGTAGTTTCAAATGCTTTGAGACAGCAATTATTTGAAACGATCAATAAAAAAGCAACTTATTATATTTTAGATAATATTTTGGCTTTTAAATATTATGAACATGATGAATACTCATTTAAAAAAGTAAATATTCCTATTAAATTATTATACTCTGGGATTATAAGTAAAAACAGGGAAATTGTCAGGATTGTAAGGGCAATAAAAAGTAATGATAAGTTTGTGCTGACTTTAATTGGAGAAATCGAAAATTCTTATTCAAAGATTTTTCTAGATGAAATTCAGGGGAATGAGAATATTATCTATTTGGGTAAGGTTCCTTTTGAAATGGCTCTTAAATTAACCAAAGAGACAGATTTTGGCATTGCTATTTATAATTTAAAAGACAAAAATAATCTACTTTGTGCCCCGGTAAAAATACACGAATATTTTCATTTCAGGAAACCAGTAATCTCTTTAGAAAACCCACCTTTATTACATATTGCGGAAGAATTTCAAATAGTATTCCCATTGAAAGAAATTGAAGAACTTCAGAAAAGCAAAACCGCTGAAACTTTGTTAGACTCTAAAATCAATTCAATCAACTTTGAAAAATTTGAAGAAAGTTCGTTAAAGGAATTTAACCTGACTATTAACAATTTGCTGCAAACTGTTATGAAATAAATGTTTATTTATTTAAAAAGTACGGCTTTAAAAAATGCCTTCATATTATCTGCCGGGACAATAGTCGGTCAGGCTATACCTATTTTATTGCAGCCTTTATTAAGGAGGTTGTTTTCTATTGAAGAATTCGGCACATATGCAATTTATACTAGTGTTTTTGGAGTTATTGTAGTATTGTCTTCATTACGATATGAAATGGCTATTATGCAACCTAAGCATGATAATGAAGCTGCAAATGTTTTATCATTGTCGTTATTCATAAATGTTGTTTTTTGCCTTCTTTTATTCTTAGTAATATATTTTCTGAAATCCCATATATTAAAATTACTGTCATTCCCTGATAAATACTCACACTGGTTATATCTGGCCCCTATAAGTGTTTTTCTATTTGGTAGTTTCCGCGCAATTAACTTTTGGTTAATCCGAAAAAAAGCCTTTAAATTCTCATCATACAATAAAATATATAGAAGAGGAGGTGAAGCAATTTCTCAAATAATCTTTGGATTCAGTAAATCTAATAGTGGACTGGTTATAAGCGAAATTGTTGGCAACTCAGTTAATGTACTGTCAGGGGTATACTATTTATTAAAAAAGAATTTTAGGATAAGTATGCTAAGCAGAAGAAAAGTTTACTTTGTTGCAAAGAAATACTCAGCTTTCCCAAAATATAATACTATTCCTTCTTTTCTGGATATTGCTAGTCTCCAATTGCCAATTATTATCATTAATCACTATTATACTAAAGCAGATGTTGCACAGTTTGATTTGTCTCGAATGATATTATCGGTTTCATTGGTTTTAATAGGAACCTCTATTTCCCAAGTGATACAACAAAAAGTAGCTGAAGAAAAAAATAGTGGACTTTCTATAAAAAAAGATTTTAAATCGATGCTAATTTTTCTAACGATAATAAGTATTGTACAAATTGTTGTTATTATCTTTTTTGCTCCATTTATTTTTAAAATATTTTTTGGAGAAAAATGGAAGATCGCAGGTGAATTATCTCAGATCCTGATTTTTAGTTATGTAGCTAAATTTATTGTATCACCTTTAAGTATAATCTTTGTTTCTCTCGAAAAAATACTAGTTTATAGTATTTGGCAGTATTCATATTTTTTTTCGATTATGTTACTTTGGTTTTTAGGAAATCTTTCATTGACAAATTTTCTATATATTTATGTTAGTATTGAGGTGGTATTGTATTCAATATGTTTGCTTTTGTTATACAAAACAATCACTGAATATGAGAGAAGTATTATTGCTAACACAACCAGTCTCAGTTAATTTTCATAATTTTTATTATTCAGTAGGTTTTTAATCCTTTAATATTTTAAATTAAGTAACAATATAAATGTCTATTTCCTGAGATTTTAAGTTTAAGTTGTTTTTCTGTAATTTAGATAGACCTTGAATAAAACAACTATTAGCAACATTTGACTATGTTTATATTCTATTTTCTAATTTTTATTTTAATCTCTTCTTTTGTACTATGTATATACATAGAAATTAAATTTTTATCACCAACAATTATTTTCTGGATCGCTCTATCTGGAATCTTTTTACTGCCTCATTTAATTCATTGTCTGTTTTTACACACAACAAATCTTGATACACTTATAAAAACGACAATTTTTGTATCATTATTTAATTTTTTATATTTTTTTGCAAAGGTTTTGATAATAAAATCGATTAGAAAAAAGAGATATAATTGGATATTTAGAAATATTTATAACTTTAAAAATGAACGAGTTAATCATTTATTAGTTCTCTTATATTCTATTGGTTTGGCCCTCTGGATTCTGGGACTATTGGTTGCCGGTTTTAATCCTCTGTCCGCAGGTTGGGCTGACACTCTTAATGTCAATACTGTTTTTTCGCAGATAGGGAATATTTTAATTTTTACCTCATCCGGTATTATTCTATACAATTATTTGACAGGTAATACTAAGACATTGATTATTACTATTGTTTTGAGCTTATCATGCATTATTCTTTTACGAGCAAGGATCTTACTTATTGCCCTGCTTATACCTTTTCTCTTATTAATACTTTATAGAAATAATAAAATTAATATTAAGCTCAAATTTGTATTATTAATTCTAACGTTTACTTTTTTGCTATTTTTTCTTCAGGCATTTAGATGGTCGGGAGGAATTAATAAATTTACTCTGCAAAAAATTCCTTCCATTATTACAACTTCGCTTTATAATATAACAGGGACACATGGAGAATTTCATCTTGTAACGGAATTCTATACTATAGTTGAAAAAAAAAATATAACAAAGAATTTTGGCGAAGGAAGAACGTATTGGCGGCTGGCTCTTTTTTGGCTACCGTCTCCATTAATACCTGAGCATTTGAAATTTGTAAAACCAAGAGATTTTGCTATCGATATGTATAATCTTGTACATAAAACGCCAGAAAATAACAGAGGTACAACCCATCCGACTTTTTACGGGGATTTATTTGCCAATTTTGGTTGGTCAGGTTTTTTCATGGCTATATTTTGGGCTTTTGTTACCGAATTTTTTGATCAATTATTTCGGAATAATCAATCTAAATTTGTTTTCATGTTAGGAAATATCTCCACTTTTTACATAATTATTGCAAGAGGTGCAATATATAATGGTAGTTTTGCCATGATTATAACACTTTTTATTATTTCAATTTTATATTACAAATATAAAATTGGCTCTACTGTTCTCTTTTGAGTTTAATATACTACTTTTTTCATTAAAGGTAAATGGAGAACTAGACGTTTTCTCGTTATGAATACTTTTGAGTTATTAAAAATGTTTTACTTAATAAGATTCTTATAGTGAGAGATAAACTCATTCTACCACAGTGAATTTAACTTATATTATCAAATAAAATGCAGGTTAAAAATTCTCAATTTATAATAAATTTGGTTTGCGTACTGTAGTATATGAGGAAAAATTTGGTATTATAAAGTAATTATTATGATTTCAAAATTTAAAAATATTCTTGTCCTTGCCCCCCATACAGACGATGGAGAATTAGGTGCCGGTGGAACAATTAATAAATTAATTGAGAATGGCGCTAATGTATATTATGTTGCCTTTTCTACGGCAGAAGAATCAGTTCCGGCTGGTTGGCCCAAGGACATTCTTAAAACAGAAGTGAAAAATGCTACGCAAAAATTAGGTATAAAAAGTGAAGATTTATTTATTTTTAATTATCAGGTAAGAAAACTTAATTATGTGCGGCAAGAGATTTTGGAAGAATTAATTAGAATCAGAGAGCAGATTAATCCTGAATTAATTCTGATGCCTTGTATTAATGATATCCATCAGGATCATTCTACAATTGCGAAAGAAGGTCTGAGAGCATTTAAAACTAAAACAATTTTAGGTTATGAATTAATTTGGAACAATCTTAGTTTTAATACAACCGCTTTTGTTAAACTGGAAAAACATCACATTCAGGCAAAAGCCGATTCCCTGAAGGAGTATTTATCACAAGGTATCAGAGATTATATGTCGGAAGATTTTATTTTTTCATTAGCAAAAACAAGAGGTGTGCAAATAGGAACTCAATATGCAGAAGTATTTGAGGTAATTAGATTGGTAATCTGATTCTATATTCAATTAATATTAATCTTGTATTTATTTAGTTTTAACAATGAAACAATTAGTTAGAAATGTAAAAATTATCGGGACAGGATCATATACACCTGATAAAGTTCTCACAAATAAAGACTTAGAAAAACTTTCAGCAACTAACGACGCCTGGATTCAGGAAAATTTAGGAATAAAAGAAAGACATATCGCATCGGATTCTCAGCATACAAGTGATTTGGCATTTATTGCAGGACAGCGAGCTATACAAAATTCCGGATTACCAAATGAAAAAATTGATCTGATAATAGTTGCCACTGCAACCCCTGATAGACTTGCTCCTTCTACCGCTTGTATAGTGCAGGATATGTTACACGCTTATAATTCAGTAGCATTTGATATCTCCGCTGTTTGTTCCGGATTTTTATTCGCGATGTCTACAGCTTCTCAGTTTATTGCGAGCGGTGTTTATGATAATGTTTTAGTGATAGGTGCAGATACTTTTTCGAAAATAACAGATTGGAATAGACGCGATTCTGCATTTTTTGGCGATGGGGCAGGTGCAGCCGTTCTGACCCACACAGATCATGACTCAGGTTTTCTTGCATTTAAACTTTTTTCCGATGGGAGAGGTAAGTTTAATTTTACAATTCCAGGAGGAGGCTCCGAACATCCAATAAGCCAGCATAGTCTTGATAATAACCTGCGCTATTTTCAAATGAATGGTAAGGCAGTTTATGAAACAGGAACAAAAGTTCTGCCCCAGGCTATTTTCAAAGTGTTAGAAGATACAGGATTATCTATAAATGATATTGATTATATGATTCCGCATCAGCCAAGTATTAAAATCCTGCAGGAAACTGCAAAAATTATTGGTCTCCCTTTTGAAAAGGTTTTGACTAATATGGATAAATACGCTAATACTTCCGGTGGTACTATTCCAATTTTATTAGATGAAGTAAATAAATCCGGCAGATTAAAACCGGGAAATATTATACTTTTTGCGGCTGTTGGTTCAGGTTGGACATGGGGTGCGTCAATAATTAAATGGTCTTAATTATCATTTATTTAAAATGAAAATAATTACAGGTGCATCGAAAGGAATAGGAAAGTACTTGTTAGAAAAGTATATTGCAACCGGGGAAACTGTTATTGGTACTTTCTTATCAACCGAACCTTTACCGGAATATGCTAAATATTATTACAGGATAGATGTTTCAAGTTATTCAGATGTAGCTATTTGGATAAATTCGATTTCACTGGAGGAGAAAATAGTACTTATAAATTGTGCAGGAATAAGCTATAATTCCTATGCTCATAAAGCAGACCCTTTATTATGGGAAAAAGTAATTAGTACTAATCTTTCTGGGTCATTTAATATTATTCGTGCTTTACTTCCGGAAATGCGAAAAAATAATTATGGTAGAGTAATTAATTTTTCTTCTGTAGTTGCACAGTCTGGTATTCCCGGAACAAGTGCTTATGCTGCTTCCAAGGCTGGTCTATGGGGTATGACGAAAGCTCTGGCTGTCGAAAATGCATCAAAAGGAATAACTGTTAATTGTTTAAATCTGGGATATTTTGATCTGGGAATGGGAAATAATCTCTCACCTGAATTGCAGATAAAAATTAAGGAAAGGATTCCTACCAATGAATTTGGGGATGCACGGAATATATATAATGCAATTAATTTCCTGGTAGATAACGATTATGTAAACGGTACCAGCTTAGATATTAATGGTGGATTATTTTAATAAGATACGAAAATGATATACGAAGACCTTAATAAGAATATTAGAATTGAAGCGAGTTCTATTGAAATTGACAATAATGTACAAATGGGTAAAAATATTTCAATTTCTTTAAAGGGAACTTTTAGCATTGGAAGCTTCAGTCATCTTGGTAATGACGTTCATATGAGAGGGAATAATATAAAAATAGGGAGACATTTATTCCATTCATCCGGATTAAGAATAGGCGGAGGCGGCAGACAACATCCCGATGCAAATTTTTCTATAGGAGACAGATGTACAATTCATAATAATTTTATAAACATTTGTGAACCTGTAGAAATTGGTGATGACGTAGGACTTTCACCTGAAACGTCTTTCCTGACCCATGGTTATTGGTTATCAGTTTTAGAAGGATTTCCAGCCTCTTTCTCCGGGATTAAAATTGGAAACGGAGTAATTATCGGTTATAGAAGTTTAGTTATGATGGGGGTAGAAGTAGCTGCCAATTCTGTCATTGGCGCACAGAGCGTAGTGACGAAAAGCATTACAAAAAGTGGCGTATATGCAGGTTCTCCAGCAAAGTTTATTAAAGAAATAATTCCATTAACTGTTGAGCAAAAAAAAGCAAAACTCACTGAAATCATTAACAGCTATATACCAATTGCTAATTATCATGATATAACTCCTCATATTGTGGTTGATTTTCCTTTCGTTCAAATGAATAATTTTAAATTCAATGCAGAAACTTTTGAATTTTTTGGGAAAGAGGACATTGAAACCGACGATTTACGAGATTATATACGTAAATGGGGAATTCGAATTTATACCGAACGTGGGTTTAAAAGCAAATTTGAATTCTAAATTCTGAACTTATAATTTCTATCTTATTTACTTGTCTTAAATTTGGGGTGTGAGTAGTAATACTCCTCATAATAATAATTATTATTAAGAGGATTATATCTGCAGAGAACCATTCTTACTTAATGATTTTTACTAGATCATGTTGACTGTAGATTCTTTGGTGTGAACCGAAACGACCTGATGGGAAATGGAATTAAAATTACTATCATTTTTTAGAGATATTTGCCAGGAAGAGACAACTTAAATCTAGAAATTGAGTATTGATAATACTACTTATAAAATTTAAAAGATGGATTGGCACAATATTCTGAAAATATCAATGGAATGAATATTTTACTCATAAATCATTATGCAGGAAGTCCTAAACTAGGAATGGAATTTAGAGCTTATTATTTGGCTAAAGAATGGATTAAACAAGGTAATACCGTAACAATTATAGGAGCATCCTATTCTCATCTTCGGAGCATACAACCAATAGTAGAACATGATTTACAGCTAGAATATGAAGATGAAATTCCATATATTTGGTTAAAGACACCACCATATAAAAGTGGAGTTAAAAGGATATTAAATATTTTATCTTTTGTAACAAAGCTTCTAAAATATAAGAATAAAATAGCAAAAAATATTAATCCTGATTTAGTTATTGCATCATCTACATATCCTCTTGATATATATCCTGCATATTTGATTGCAAAAGTTTCAAAATCTAAATTATGCTATGAAGTACATGATCTATGGCCTCTTTCACCGATGGTAATAGGCGGCTATTCAAAGTATCATCCGTTTATCCTAATAATGCAAATGGCAGAAAATTTTGCCTATAAATATTCCGATTGTGTCGTTTCCTTACTTGGAAACGCAAAAGAGCATATGATAAGACATGGATTATTACCATACAAATTTTTGCATATACCAAATGGATTTGACAGAGACGAATTTGAAAACATGCAAGAAGAAGTTCCAGATTATCATCTGAAACTACTTGGCATGTTAAAAAGTGAGGGTAGCATATTAATTGGATATGCAGGAGGTCATGGCCCTTCCAATACTTTAAATACTTTAATTGATGCAGCTAGGTTATGCAAAAGTAATAATAAAATTAAATTTGTACTAGTTGGAAGCGGTCCTGTTAAAGATGAATTACAAATGGACTCTAAAGACTTGTCAAACGTATTTTTTTTAGACCCGGTATCTAAAAAATCAATTCCAAAGTTGTTGCTACTATTTGACATTCTTTACATTGGAGGAGTAAAGTCTATTTTACATAAATATGGTATTTCGCCTAATAAATTAATTGATTATATGTTGGCAGCTAAACCTGTTTTACTCTCTGCAGATGTAGAGGATGATTTAGTAGAGAGGATCAAATGTGGTATAACAGTGCCGGCAGAAGATGATTTAGCAATCTTTAATGCAATTCAAAAATTTCTTGATATGTCCGAAGAAAAAAGAAAAGAGATGGGGGAAAGAGGACAAAAGTATACTAAATCGGAATTAGACTATGAAATTCTTGCAGCTAAGTTTATTAGTAATATATTTTAGTTTCAGTTTCTAATTATTATCTTAAATTTTACATATCTTTTTCTCTCTGTTTTACTTTCTCAGATCCAACATTATATAGTAAACTATATATTAAATAATTATGATCCCATTTTCCCCACCTTACATTGATCAGGATGTCATTAATGAGGTTATTGATACCTTAAAATCTGGTTGGATAACTTCAGGACCAAAAGTAAAAGCCCTTGAACAAGAAATCTGTAGATTAAGTAACACTCCTGATGTATTGTGTGTAAATTCCGCGACTTCAGGCTTAATGATTTCATTGCGTTGGTTTGGTGTCGGACCAGGTGATGAAGTTATAATTCCAGCTTACACATATGCGGCAACAGCGCTTGCTGTCTTTCATTTGGGAGCAAAACCCGTTTTAGCAGATGTTAATGACGATTTTAACATTAATATTGATTGTGTAAAAAAACTGATAAATTCTTCAACAAAAGCGATAATTCCTGTGGATATTGCAGGTTGGCCTTGCGATTATGATGAACTACACAGACTAGTTAACGATCGGGAAATTATTACGATGTTCGCTCCAAGATTCGAGGAGCAGAAGAAACTTGGTCGCATTCTGCTCCTAAGTGATGCAGCTCACTCCATTGGCGCTTATTACAAGAATAAGCCAACCGGTTCAATTACAGATATTTCTGTGTTTTCACTACATGCGGTGAAAAATGTTACGACTGCAGAGGGTGGGGCTATATGTATTTCACTTCCAAAATCATTCTCAGGAAAAGAAGTATATACCAAAATGAAGTTAATGTCACTAAATGGTCAGACAAAAGACGCCTATTCAAAAAGTAATGCAGGAGGATGGCGTTATGACATAGTATTACAAGGCTATAAAATGAATATGCCGGATGTTTGTGCTGCAATTGGACTTGCCCAAATTCGTAAGTACAAAAAATATCTTCTAGTTGAGAGGAAGAGAGTCGCTTCACATTATGTAAAACGTTTTAGTGAATTTGAATGGGCAATTCTTCCTCCTTTTCAAAATATTGATAAGGAATCTTCATATCATCTTTTTGCATTAAGGATAAAGGGTTTCTCTGAAACTCAGAGGGATTTATTAATTGAGGAAATTTCTAAGAACGGAGTTTCGGTAAATGTCCATTTTATTCCTTTACCATTACTTAAGTTTTTCAAAAACGAAGGTTATAAGATAGAAAATTATCCACAAGCTTATGCTTGTTATTGTTGTGAAATTTCTCTTCCAATTTATCCTCAATTAGACTCTGAAAAAGTAGACTTTATCGTTGAGGTGGTTATTAAATGCTACAAAAAAGTATTAAATAAATAGATCAATGATTATCCGAACTTTTGATATGTTTCTTTCTATTGTCAGCATTTTAATTTTCTTGCCTTTTTTAGTGCTTGTTGCTGTCTGCATTAAAATTGGATCCAAAGGGTCATTGTTTTATAAACAGATTAGAGTCGGGAAGGGAGGAGTTGAATTTACTTTACTAAAGTTCAGGACAATGAAAATAGGATCTGATAAAGATGGGCTCTTAACTGTTGGAATGGATGATCCTCGAATAACTCGTACCGGTAAATTATTAAGAAAATTTAAAATTGATGAGCTTCCTCAATTAATTAACGTAATTAGAGGAGAAATGAGCTTAGTGGGTCCCAGACCTGAAGTAAAAAAATATGTTGATTTATACACTGATGAACAAAGGAAAGTTTTAAAAATAAAACCTGGGATAACTGATTATGCTTCAATTGAATTTGCAAACGAAAATGAATTTCTTGCATTATCATCCAACTTTGAAAAAACTTATATTGAGGAGATTGTACCTCTTAAAATTAAAATGAATATGAAATACATTAATAAACCATCTTTATATCAATACTTCAAAATTATTTTTATGACAATTATCCGAATCTTTTCTATTTATAAGAATTAATTAAACAAACGATTGACAAACCAGAACTTGAAGCAAATGAATCAACTTTATAATTTATATCTCTCGTTTTTGGTTTTTATTTGTAATCATGAATAAGAATTTATCGGAGTTAACAGTCAGGCAAAAAAAAGAGATATTTTTTATCAGTCTGATGGTAATTTTTCTATTATGCAGGGCTGCAATTCCTTTTCTTAAATATCTCTTCATTCTTTTTTATACTGGCTTCCTGGTCTATTCTTTTATTTTCAGTAAGGATCGTATTATCAAGATGTTAAAGGAGTATATCCTTAATTTTTATCTCGCGATAATTCTCGTAGGTCTTTTTATATTATGTGGAATCTTATCAGATAAATTATATGTCGTAGTTTTCAAGGATTCTGTAAATATGATTGTACTATTATCCATATTTTTTATTCTGACGATATTTATTTCTGAAAAAGCAGCATTCATAAGATTTTATTCGAGTCTAATTAATTTAACAATCATCTCTGCAGTTGTTATTTCTATTTTAAATTTATTCGACTTATTTAATATTTTAACATTTAATAATTACTTTCCCAAAATAGATTTTCTTAGAAACTCCTTTGCTGACAGCTTGTTAACTGATTATAATTTTGCCTTATTGCCAATATTTTTTGGTTTGTTCAGTGTGATTTTTTATTTCAATAGTTCCACCTCAAAATCACAGAAAGTCTTATATAATATTATACTTTTTATCTTTTTACTTCAGATTTTATTTTCTGGCTCCAGGCGAGGAGTTATTTTATTGTTTATAATATGTATAATATTGTTTTTCCTTACAATAGCTTCATTTATTAAACGATTTAATTTTTTAAGAAACCTAGCTTCAAATTCGGTTTTTTTTCTTATTGAGTTTAGTACAATTTTGCTCTTTTCGTATTTGTTTGTTTTTCATTCTTCCTTTCAGTTTAAAAACACTACTCTTAAGCTTTTGGGTATTAATAATGCATCCATTGTAAAGTCTAATATAAGCTCAAGGATGCTAAGATATGTAAGTACTTTAAATCATCAAATATCTTTATTTGATCTTAATAAATTAATTTGGTCTTTTGATCCGAATGACCCTGATTCTGGATGGGGGAAGGGGAATTATGTACGAGTTTTCCCATTAACTGGTAAAAATGTTGAAATTGTTCCTAGTGGATCAGCTGGATATCTGTTAGATAGCACAAGTGGTGGACAAATTTCAGGGCAAAACTTTTGCTTTGTTACTAAAATTGGAAATGATGAGGTAATTTCTTCCAATGTTCAAACGGCCTCAGTATTTTGTTTTGTATCGGAAGATTATAATGGTGATTTAGTAAGCATTCTATCCGAAGGATCTACATTTGGAAACAGAGAGGACAAGTATAATCTAAATAAGAAAGGGGTTTGGCAAAAACTGAATATATCAGTAAATTGTTTGAAAGGCGATGCGTCCGTCTATTTAGTATTTTCGAAATTTGGAGTTCAAAGCTTTTCAAAACTCAAAGGCTATGTTATATTTGCTTATCCTCAATATAAAATAAATCGTATTGTAAATAGTAATGGCCTTTCAGATAATAATCTTTTTCAGTTTAACATATATAAAACCTCAAGTTTAATTAATATTGAAAAAGGTATATTTAATAAAGAACCTCAAAAAATCACGGAGCTAACAAAAGCAAATATTGTTTCTGATTATTACATAAAAAGGAATAAAGTTCTAACAAATAAACCTCTATTAATCACTCAATCAAGAACATATGCCTGCTACTCACTTGGATTAATTAGCAAAGATTTTCTTAGCTTCCCATTATCAGTTTTTAATACAACAGCCACAATTTTAAATGATAATGATCCAATAAGGAAATGGATCAATAAGTTAGTTTCAGAAGATACTACATTTCATGAATGTAAATCTAATATTGTCCTGGATTCTATGTCCAATCGTTTCCTGGATCTTAGGATAGTACGATGGGAATTTGCTTGGAAAATCTTCACAAAAGAATACAATTGGGCAAAAAAATTATTTGGTGGAGGCTTTAACTATTTGAACTGGTATGGATACTATTTTAATGGAGATAAAACAATGAGTGATTATCCTCATAATCCATTTCTGTCAATCCTATTATATTCAGGGTTATTTGGGTTAATTGTTTATATAATCTTTGTTTTTAAGGTGTTCAGCTTTTATATTAGATATTTAAAAGAGTATAAAAATCTGTTCGCTTATTTTGTTATTACATTCTTCTTCTCTTTTTTCAGTGCAGGTAACCCTTTTGACCCCCCCATTATGGGTTTCTTTGTAATCTTACCTTTTTTTATTCATTCTATTCATAAGAAGACAGATCCTGAGTTAATTCAATTTACGAATATATGACCGTGAATTCAGGAAGGAATCATCGATTGAAATTTGATTGCGAAATTGTTATTGCAAGCGCTTGTAGAACACCTATAGGTCTTTTTGGTGGATCTTTTTCAGGTATAAGTGCCGCCAGTCTTGGCAGTTCAGTTATTTCTGAGGCAATTAAAAGAGCTAATATTAAACCAAATAATATAGATGAAGTTTATTTTGGTTGTGTTCTTCAGGCAGGAAATGGTCAAAATGTCGCACGACAATCGTCTGTCATGGCCGGGATACCTGTTGAGGTACCTTCAACTACTATTAATATGGTCTGCGGATCAGGTTTGAAGACTGTTTGCCTTGCGGTACAATCTCTCCTGGCTGGAGACGGAGAGATCATTATTGCCGGAGGAACTGAAAACATGAGCCAGGCACCTTATCTTCTCAAAGAAATGAGATGGGGAGCAAAAACTGGTGATGTAAAGTTGGTTGATTCAGTTATTCACGATTCCCTCACTGACGCTTTCAATAATTACCATATGGGTACAACTGCTGAAAATGTTGCAAGAATTTACAATATCAGCAGGAAGGAACAGGATATATTTGCAGCTATGAGTCAGAATAAGGCAGAAAGGGCACAATGCGATGATCTTTTTAAAGCTGAAATAGTTCCGGTTGAGATTGAGTTAAAGAAGAACGAGTTTAAAACAATTGACAGGGATGAGTTCATCAGATATGGGACAACAATTGAAAAATTATCTTCACTTAAGCCTGCTTTTAAAATTGATGGAACCGTAACTGCAGGAAACGCTTCTGGAATAAATGATGGAGCTGCTGCTCTTGTTATTATGCCGGCTATAAAAGCCGAAGAATCAGGTGTGAAACCGCTTGTAAAGATATTATCATATTCTTCAACCGGAGTTGATCCGTCAATAATGGGAATTGGGCCGGTGGAATCATGCAGGCAAGCTCTTAAAAAAGCAGATCTTCTCATTGACGATATTGATCTTGTTGAGATCAATGAGGCTTTCGCAGCTCAGGCAATTGCAGTCATAAAAGAATTAGCTCTCAATCCGGCAAAGGTAAATGTAAATGGTGGAGCTATCGCACTAGGTCATCCTCTGGGAGCAAGCGGTGCCAGGATACTGGTTACGCTTATTCATGAAATGAACAGGACGGACCAAAAATATGGCATGGCTACATTATGTATCGGAGGAGGGATGGGAATAACTGTAATAGTAGAAAACCTGTTTCCCGGAGCATGAAAGTTTCAATTGTAACTGTTTGCTATAATAGTGTCAAAACTATTTCTCATACAATTGAATCAGTATTAGCCCAGATATATCCGCAAATAGAGTATATTATTGTTGATGGCTCATCTACAGATGGAACTGTCGATATAATTAAATCATTTGAGGATAGAATTTCAGTAATCATATCAGAACCGGACCACGGAATCTATGATGCAATAAATAAAGGGATTAAGCTCTCAACAGGAAGTATAATAGGAATCCTGAATTCTGACGATTTTTTCACTGATAATCACGTAATTGAACAGGTCGTTGAAGCATTCAGTAATAAAGAGATTGATGCCGTTTTCGGTGATGTTCAATTTGTAAATTCAACTAATACCTCAAAGATTTTAAGATATTACTCCTCCAAAAAATTTTCTCCAGCGAAATTCCGGTATGGATTTATGCCTGCACATCCTAGTTTTTATATAAAGAGAGAATTATTTGAAAAATTTGGATATTACAAAACTGATTACAAAATCGGAGCTGACTTTGAGTTATTGATCAGATTCCTTTATATAAATCATATTAAGTATAAATACCTGGAAATGCCATTTGTCAACATGAGAACAGGAGGTGTTAGCAATAAATCGATTTTTAGCAATTATACCCTTAACAAAGAAATAGCCAGGGCATGCTCAGAGAATGGGATAAAAACCAACTTATTTTTTATCTATTCAAAATACTTCATTAAAATATTTCAGTATTTTGGAAACAATACTACCCGCTAAGGTTATGAATGAGGGTACTTGTAATCACTCTAAATCGAACTAAGTGGCGTATAAAAAATGGGAGGAACCAATGTGTTCTGTCAGATGAAAAAATTACTTGTAATCGGAACCAACAGTTTCATTGGCACAAACTTCCATAAATTCTCTGAGAATCAAGAAATAACGGAGGTTTCTTTAAGAGAAACCAATCCGGATGATATTGATTATAGAGAAGTTGATGTTGTCCTTCATCTGGCAGCAATTGTTCATCAATCAAAAAGAATTAATAAACAGGTATGTTTTCATGTTAACAGGGATCTTCCTGTCAGTGTTGCGGAACATGCTAAGCAGGCAGGAGTCAAGCAATTCGTTTTCTTAAGTACCGTTAAAGTTTATGGAAAATTCATTTCCTGTTCTGATCCATGGACGGAAGATTCAGCCTGTTATCCTTATGATGACTACGGGGAAAGTAAATATTCAGCAGAAGTTGCATTAAAGAACATGGAAGATGAAAGTTTCGTTATTTCAATAATCAGGACACCAATTGTATATGGTCCGGGAGTTAAAGCAAATATGCTTAAAATGATCCGTCTTGTGGAGAAATTTTCATTGTTGCCTTTTTGGAAAGTCAATAATAACCGACACTACACCTATATTGAAAATCTGGTTGGTTTTATAGACAGGATAATAGAAATCAGAGCTTCAGGTACTTTTATTGCAATGGATGACTTAGGCTTGTCTACCACAGATCTGGTAAAATATCTGGTTAAATTTCTTCATCGAAAAATAATTTTGTTCAAAGTGCCCGATATTTTTATAAGTTTTGCAGTTTCACTTAAAGTACCTGCTGTTGATCAACTCTACGGATCATTCTATCTTGACAATTGTAAAACAAAAAAACTTCTTGATTATGAGCCTCTTTTCTCAAGCGAAGAAGGAATTGGGAAAATGATTTCATATTATCTGGAGAGTAAAAAAAAAATGATTTCAAAACAGGTTTCAGATTATAAGATATTTTAAACAAATAAAAATTTGAAGTTTTTATTGTTAAGCATTTTAGTAGCTCTGGGTTTTCTCTCCTATATTCTGACATATTTTA
>Ga0302161_10000077_pt1 | contig 21978 bp, 20 predicted proteins | sample I_Fen_E2_1_FD_193498 | JGI IMG/M metagenome (GOLD analysis project Ga0302161, IMG submission 193498) | Peat permafrost microbial communities from Stordalen Mire near Abisko, Sweden - I_Fen_E2_1 | ecosystem: Environmental > Terrestrial > Soil > Wetlands > Permafrost | place: Sweden: Abisko...
ATCTTTATTAAATAGATTTGATGTTACTGTTTCTAGCTGGAAAAGCTTTAATTACATAGCATTCATGATTATATTATTCAAGAAAATTAAACAAAACAAAAAGTCAAGATGACTTCATTTCAAAAATTCAACGATACTTTTTTTGAACGAATCGAATGCCTGAATATGCGGAATATGTCCCACACCGGGTAATTCTACCAAAGTACTTCCTTTAATTTGTTCGTGAACCTGCTTACCCAGTTTCTGATATTGTCCGTGTTCATCAATAAGTTTTTTCGTCAATCGTCCTTTGCCTACAATGGTCCGATCGAAGGTACCTATTATCAATAATGTTTTGATCTTTATATTTTTAAATTCATAACATACAGGCTGTTCGTAAATCATTTGATAAGTAAGCGCATTTGCCCAGGCCGTTTCAGCAAAATCAGGTTTAGCAAGTGCTCCTGCCTGTTCTTTTACCAACCATTCATATTCCGGTTTCCATACCGGGTAATAAGTTTGCTGGTATTTTTTATACGAATCGTAGCTTGCCGAAAGTTCTTGCTTGTACAAGGTGCCTAAGTCGGTGTAGGGTACAAAGGTTTTGTAATCTTCCAGTCCTATCGGATTCTCCAGCACTAACTTTTCTATCTGTGATCCAAATAGTAAGCTAAACCGTGTAGCCAGCATGCCACCCATGGAATGACCGATGACCGTCACTTTATCAATGTGCAGGGAATCAAGCAAGGCTCTGCAGTTGCTTGCCATTTGATGGAAACTGTAATGGATATTCGGTTTGTCGGACGATCCGAAACCTAACTGATCAGGAACAATAACCCGGTAACCCAGATCATTTAAAACTGGAATTACATCACGCCAGTAAGCACCATCAAAGTTTTTGCCGTGAAATAAGATAACCGACTTCCCTTTAGGATGTTGCGAAGGGACATCCATATACACTATCTTTACGTCTGTTCTCTCCATGCTTATCGGAAAGGATTTCAGGGGATAAGGATATTGTCCCTGAAAAGCAAATAAACTTATGGAGCAAAACAAAAGGAACGAAACAATTCCTCCTTTAGAGCTATTGTATTTCATAACGAATTGATTTTTTGAATAAATAACGTGAAAGTATTTTGGTTGCAAATCAGTATTTTAAAATCTGATTTAAGCAAACAAATAGTGCAGTAAAATTAGCTTTTTTTTCTTATTTACAGGCCGGTTCTTCTTTTTAGTTTGCGAGCAGCCTAAAGAATTTTTTCATAACAATTAAATACTCCTTTTCTGAAAACAACGGTTCCTACATTCTCATACCCCCGCTTTTCGTACAGTTTCAAAGCAGCTTTGTTTTGCAAAAAAGCATCCAGCCGAATAGAAGAGTATCCACTGTCGCGAGCATACTCTTCCGCAAAGTTCATCAATGTCCCGGCAATACCTTGCCCCTGACAACCGGCACCGACCGATAAGCGATGGATAATCAGCTGTTTTCCACCCTCATCTTTCCATTTCAATGCATCATACTCCGGCGAATAATCTTCATTCAAAACAAGATAAGCTTTTAATTCCTCCTGTTCAAAAAGTCCATAAGCCTGTCGACTGTCGATATCCTGCTTTATAATCTCACTATCGGGATATAGCTCGTCCCACTGCTCTATATGTTCGGCAGTCATCTTTGCGATGACACTTTTTATAATCAGTAATACATCGGATAAATGTCCCGGGGATAATTGTTTTATCATATATTTTACGGTGATTTATACGCTGTGCTTATGGCTATTTGTTGCATTCTTTTTGTTTACGCATAAACTTTATTGCCAATAAATAGCAGCCTTTTTTCCTTTTCTCATCCAAAAATACAAAACCTTTGTAAGCGCAGCAACTTTTTTCAGCTTTACTTACTATTTTATTGATATATGGAAAAACAATTACGCTCTATTTTTTGGAAGATACACTCCGTTTCTTTAAATAAGTGCTCCACCTCTTTAAAGAAATACTCCATTTCTCATGAATAATGCCACATTGTTTTGAAACTATGCTCTATTATTTTGAAACAATGCTCCGTTGTTTTAAAACAATACCTTATCTTTTCTAAACAATGGAGCATTATGTTGAACAAATGCCATGTCTATTTAAAACAACATGTTTGTTTTTCAACGAACTACTCCCATATTTAGAAATAATGCTTATTATATATTGATGCATTACATCTTAGATATTTTTATCAATGCTTAGTTTATATCCACTTCCATAAACGGATACTATTTTTAAGGCAGGGAAAACACTCAGGCTTTTTTTTAGATGTGAGATAGTTGAGTCCAGTATGTTGTTTAAATTATAGGAATTATCGCCCCAAATAAATTGCAGAATATCTTCACGAGAAATCACCTTATGTTGGTTTTTTAGCAAAAATAAAAGCAATTTAGATTCTTTTTCCCGAAGTATAACTTGCGTGCCGTTAATTGTTATCAATTGATTGTCAATAATTATATCCAGGAGTTCAAACTTAAATCGTAGGATAGATGTCTGGCTTAGGAGATAGTCAATTTGGGCTAATACAACTTGTGGTTCGACCGGTTTTCTTAGATAATTAACAGCACCAAGGTTGTATCCTTTAATTTGATCGTTGGCATCATACTGAGTACCGGTCATAAAAATTACAGGAATAGTCGGATTTGTCATTCGTATTTCAGTAATAACCTCAAAACCATTTTTCTCAGGCAGAATAACATCCACTAAAATCAATTGAGGCTTAAAACTATTGAAAAGTTTCAAACCGGTATTCCCATCTTGTGCCCAGGCCACTGATAATCCGTTGGCTTCAAAGAAATCTTTTAAAGTTTCTCCCAATACATCATCATCTTCAACTAATAATATTCGATTCTTCATATTGTTCTTTTAAGAAAATAACAAATTCACTACCTTCATTTAATTTACTTGTCACTGAAATACTACCTCCGTGAGCCTCAACAATTGATTTCACGTAAGTTAGTCCCAGACCAAATCCTGTTTTGGATTTCAGTTCTTTTCGATTGCTTCTGTAAAATCGATCGAAAATAAATTTTAAGTCAAAGGCAGATATTCCCAAGCCATCGTCTTTGACAGATATTTTAATTCCTCCGTTGGAGTCAACCACATTGATATTAATATTAACTTCAGAATTCGAGTATTTGATAGCATTTTCAACCAAATTGTCCAATACATTGGAGAAATGAAGAACGTCAACAAACAAAAATTTATTTTTTGTACAAACATTAGTCTGTACGTTTACTTTTTTCTTTGTGTTCTCAGCGTCGGAATAATGTTCCTTAATAGATCGAATTAAGGGTTCAATTTCGACTTCGGTTTTATTTAGTAAGATATTTACCTTTTCGTTGTTGCTGATTTGTTGAATTCGCTCGGTGTATGCAGTTAGTTTATTTAATTCGATTCTGGTTTTTTCAGCATAGCTTATTATTTTGGAAGTATCGTTTTTTTCGACATAAAACGGTATAAGCGAGACCATGGCTACTGCACTCGATATAGGGCGTTTAAATTCATGTGTCATGGAATTAACCGATTCCTGTCTGAGTCTTTCCAGCTTCCATTGTAGCACAAAACTTCTGCCTAAGTAAATCATGCCCCCAATACCTATTAATATAAGTAATGCTGAAAGAGCCAGTTGATAACCCATTTTATTTAAAATGACAGCGCCCGGAATTTCTACATACCCAACCACAGCAATATTATTTGAAATATCAAGTTTGATGGTATCTGTTTGCAGATAGTTTGATGAAGCATTTGCAGGCTTGTTGCTCTTAATTGTTTTGTTTCGCTTTAAATCTAAATAATCAAAATAGGTGTTTTTTATCGCATATCTTTCTGAAAGTTCTTTTTTAAAAAACGAATTCAGTTTGATTAAATCAGCAGGTAGTTCGTCTTTTAAAACTAGTTGAGCTATTTTATACATAGAGTTTGCGTCTTGTTTATCAACGGTAACCACATAAGTAGTGTCTTCTGTTCGTACTCTCTTTATAATATATCTCGATGTATCATTGGGCTCTGATAGATTTGTTGAAAAAACTTTACAACCTCCAAGCGATTCGCCTCTTTCAGATATTTCCATAAAAATGGCCTGATTTGCTGATTCATTTGCATAATCTCTCAGTTCTTTTTTATGAAGATTATACATATTGGTTATCCACACTGCCTGATTTCCAGTAATTAGTGCTGATACCAATATAATTAGCATCTGAATATATAAATGCTTTAATTTCATAGTGTAGCTATTATATCTATTTTGAGCAAAAAAAAACAATTGGTTAAGTTTTGTCTGTATGAAAAATTTAGCAAATATAATGATAAAATCAGAATAAAATCAGAATTAAGTCAGAATTTTATCAGAATTGAGTTCGTTTTTTTCTTTTTTATTTAATCTAATTACACTTAATTTGTGGGTCGAATTTAAATCATACGAAAAGAGCATGAACGCAGACCTTAACTTCGCTGACCATTGGTTCTGCAAAGAAAATGATAATCTGATATGTAAGTTCCGCTCGGCCTAAAAAGAGGTTATTATCGTATTAAACACCCATGACCAAATAAAAATTTTGGATAGACAAGGGAATGATTATAAAATTACAAATTTCTCCCTATTCCTTTTTGGAGGCTTAGGGGCTTAATTACATACAGATGAAAAAAATCCTTTATTCCTTAGCAGTTTTAGTACTGATTGTTATTACATTTAATTTTTCAATTGTTACAAAACGCGTCAATAATGTCTCAAGCATTACACTACAAAATATCGAAGCATTATCGTATGCAGAGACTACTGGGCAGCACTGTTATTATGAAGGTAGTATAGATTGTCCTGTTAGCAAGGATAAAGTTAAATTTGTATATTAATGAACAACAAAAAGCTATTTCAGGCATTTGCTTTAATGCTGGCGTTACAAAGCTGTATTGGTAATAATAAATCAATAGCTGATTTTGATGCTTTATCCAAAAAGATTTCAGGAAAGGTATTATTGACTGGTGCTGTTTATATGCGTTACCCTTTTCGTGTAAAGCAAATTGATTCTACGTTGGTCATTATGGATTTACATGGGACGGATTATTATTATCATGAGTTTAGTTTTCCTGAATTAAAATTGAAACGTTCTTTTGCGAAGTCGGGTATCGGCCCGAATGAATTTTTGGATGCAGAAAATATTCGTATTGATAAACGCGGACGGTTTTATTTATTGGATGCCAACAAAAGTTCTATTACAGTTTTTGACAGAAATAGAGTTGATACAATGTCACGGATAAAACTTTCGGATAAATTAATACGAACATTGGATTTTGATATTGTAGACGATTCAACTTTTGTAGTTCCTGACTATACAGGCAAACATAGATTCAATCTGATTAACAGAAAGGGTCAGATAATACGTAGTTGTTTTACTATTCCCGATAAGCGGAATAATTCTTCAAATGTAGTATTGGCGCAAGCCTGGCGATCGTTTATTAACTACAACCCTTCCAATGGAATATTGGCTATGGTTACGCAACTGGGACAGGTGTTGGAATTATACAATTTGAAGAAAAACTCCATTATCAATATTGTATATGGTAAAAATGCTGAACCGAAATTTATCAACAAAGGAGGATATGCTTCACCATGCGGCATTATGGGATATAGCGATGTATATGTGGGGAAGGATAAAATCTATGCCGTTTTTTGGGGAAAATCATTCCGGGATATAGAAAACGAGCCCAACTCAAAGGATGGGGGCAATCTGTTGCAGGTATTCGATTTGACAGGAAAGCCTATTTGCCAGTATGTTTTAGATAAGTATATTACAGGATTTACTGTTGATGAAAAACATAATAAAATCATTGCACTGGATATAAATAGAAATAATCCATTAGTGGAATACCAACTTTGAAAACCAGATTATACATAAGTTCACAAAGACACGGTAGTCTATAAAAAATAAAATGAACGCATGAAGAAATTCTTTTTTAAAAACAAATACACAATACTGCTCATCGCGTTGCCTGTGGTATTATTTTTTGTGTTCCATGATTTCAGTTCCTATCCTAAATCGCTGGATCCGATTTTTAAGATGGCAGGGAAAAATCAATCGGAGCTTAAAAGAGTAATCAGGCATTATTCGTGGTTTGCATCAGACTCTTTGAAACGAAGGGCAGCCATCTTTTTAATTGAAAATATGGATGCACACTATTCCTATCAGAGTGATGAGTGGGATAAATTCCAGGTAGAGCTCGATAGCTTATTTAAAAAAGAGTTGAATAATGACAAACTTAAGCCCGCATTCGATTCAATTTCTAAAAAGTATAATTTGTTTGATGTTCGTTATATATCCGACTTACATACCGTAAATGCAAAATTCTTGATTCTAAATATAGACGAAGCATTTAAAGCCTGGCAATCGCCTTATGCAAAACATTTAAGTTTCGATGATTTTTGCGAGTATATTCTCCCTTATCGTGTAGGTAAAGAACCACTTAGTGACTGGCGCAAAGAATTTGACAATCATTATTTTCCTGACATGTTTGCAAGAATGCAAGCGAAAATACAAGCAAAAATAAAGAAAGAACCTATCATTGTTCCAATTCCAGTTCCCTATCGTACCAGCGAAGTGAGCTATAACAATTGGTATACTGAATTGAAAAAAAATAATTTTGATTTGAATTTATTTCCTTCTATAACTGAAATAAAAGATTCTGTTATAGCAAGAGGCATTTGTGATGCATTAAAAACACCACCGGGAGCAATGACATTTATGCCTCAGGATATGCCTGATTATAGTGCCCATACTCTTTCGATTCTGCGCCTCGGATCTTGCAAACATTATGCTCAACAAGCTGTATTGGCGGCCCGAAGACTGGGAGTACCTGTGGTGCTGGATATAACTCCTCAATGGGCTATCCGTAGTTTTAGTCATGAATGGAATGCGCTCATCTATAAAAAGAAAACCCCGCTTGCGTTTGGATTTGGGGATCGTATGGAAATTGGGAAGCATATTGAAATAGGTACTGACAGAATTGCTCCTAAAGTATATCGTTTGACCTTCGCCAAGCAACCAACGAGTCTGGCGCAAATACATGGCAGGGAAGAAATCCCGGCGAAATTAGCTTTGGTTTGTATGAAAGATGTGACTAAAGACTATTATCAGACCATAGATGTTCCCGTGAAACTTCTCACTTTACCTCCCAACGGAAATAAATTTGCCTATCTATCGGTGTTCGATAATAAGGATTGGATTCCTGTGGCTTGGAGCAAGATTAACAAAAGAGATGTATTGTTTGAGGGTTTGAATAAAAATATTGTTTGTTTGCCATCCTATTATCATAAAGGCGTAGCTATTCCGGCAGCCTATCCGGTAGTATTACGGACAGATTGTACAATCACAACTTTAAAACCAGACTTACAGCACCGAGAGACTGTGGTGTTAAACCGTAAATACCAGGGGCGTATGTCGGCATGGCTCGCACCATGCATGATCGGCGGACGATTTCAGGTTTCCAACGACTCCAATTTTACGAAAGCAGTGGATATATATGTGAAAAAGGATGTGGCCGAACCATATTTCCAGATAGAAAAAATACATCAAAAAGGAAAATACAAATATTTCAGATACATTCATCCTCACGGCGATGTAGCAGAGATTGAAGTCTGCGAACCGGGTTCCCTGGTAAGGCTTACGGGCAGAGCCATTGGCAATTGCCAACCACTCCCTGGCAGCCAATATGCTAACGCTTTTGACGGTGATGTCCTGACTCAATTTCTAACCGATGATGCTAGGGAAGACACGTGGGTTGGTCTTGTGTTTGATAAACCCCGACGCATAGGGCGCATAGCTTACCTGCGGCGCAATGATGGTAACTGCATTTGCAACGGTGAACTCTATGAACTATTCTATTGGGATAACAAATGGATATCGCTGGGGCAACAAACCGGATCGAACAAAACATACCGGCTTACCTATCGTAATGTTCCTACCAATGCACTACTACTATTGCGAGATCTGACTAAAGGTGCTGAGGAACGGATTTTCACGTATGAAAAAGGAGAACAGGTATGGTGGTGATGATAATTTATAATTAACAATTTAGAGATGCAAAACTGCCTTGTAGCAGCGCATTGAAATAGAAAAATAACCAGGTCATAACAAAAATGAATACTAACAACAGGGAAAATGGGGCGGAAAAATTGTCTATACTCGCAAAAGCCGGGACAACGACCTCCGCCCCAACTCCCACCTAACAAAGGAAAGGAGGACAAAAGTACAGAAAATACATGAATTATCATGAAGCATATAGTTTCAGACTGTTGAAACGATACATACAGTCAAAAAAATGAATTTTTAATAAAAAAATATCAAAAGAAAATAATATGAAAAAGAATTTTTTTGGTACCATGGTAGTAGTAGCTATTGCTGTAGGTGCAATGATAAATGTAAATTTAAATAAAGTAAGTAATAAAGGTGATTTAGCGTTGGCTAATGCGGAAGCATCCGCACAGGATGAGCAAATAGAACCATCAATGTATTTAGTTGATCGTTATCAGACTGTAAGATGTAATTATGATTATCAGGGTATGGCAGTTTATGGACTTAGCCATACTTGTGGGATAAGTGCTACAAGTGGAAGTTGTGATGTTACTAATACGTTTAATGGGTGCACTTATTAATAATTATAAAACACAATAGTGAGTTTGCTAAGAAAAAATCTTAGCAAACTCTAAATTTAAAATATGAAACAAATTTATAAATTATTTTTGATCCTTTTAGTTGCTACTCTAGTCTCCTGTAATTTTAAAAATGAAATGAAGTCCAACAAGCTGGAAACAATTGATGCAACTCGTATGAAATTACTACCATTTGAAAGTTTAATTGACGATATTAGGTATGTTAAGCTTGAAACAAAGTCTAACAATATGATAGGTTCTATATCGCAATTATTGCTTACAGATAGTTTAATTATAGTTGTTGATAAAACTATTTCTAAATCAATTTTTGTCTTTACAAAAGATGGACATTTCCTTAGAAAAATTGGTGAAATCGGATCGGGTCCAAAAGATTATCAATTGATATCACACGTGTTTCTTTCCTCTGACAAGAATGAACTTTGTGTTGTTTCAATGAAAAAGATAATTCATTATAACTTAAATGGAACATTTGTAAAATCAGAAAGTATTAATTTTTTACTTCATTATGTAGAGGATTTAGATCAAAACAGTCATGTTGGTTACAATTCTTTTGGGAAAATAAATCGATGGGCAATCAATAACAATATGTTAATAGTGACTAATGATAATTGGAAAATAAAGTATTCAGCATTGCCCTCAAATCAAAGAGCTGAAAAGCTTGGATTTCAAACTTCTACACCATTAATCAAAATAAAAAGTGAAGTATATGCAATAAAAATTCTATCTGATACTATATATTTGGTTGATAGAAATGGTATTATTCCACGTTATTACGTTAAGATGGGAAATAAGAAAATAACAATAGGAGATATTGTGAGAAACGTTAACAATGTCGATTTATCTTCATTAAATATTGGTTTTAATGGATGTTTTATAAAATTAAATGATGCTGTAGTTGTAGATGTTTTGTCAAAGACAATACCTTATCTTTTTTATTCAAGTAAAACTAAAATTACCTACTCATATAACATTAAACAAAGTTTAAAAAATCCTTTTGCACGATTTATGAATAATGTCTATTGTCAAGACAATAATGATAGAATTATCTCGGTTGCAAGTCCAGCAAGAATATTAGAAGCTAAAAATGAACTATATAAAAGTAATAAAAAAGAACAAATTGACAAATTATTCGATGGACTGAGTGAGGATAATAATCCTGTTCTATTTTATTACCATGTTAATATTAAAGAGTCGAAATAATGCATTACATTTCTAAAAATAAAACAATAAGTATTATATTGATACTTACATCCTTAATCACAATTGTAGTGATTGGACTATACAATCATCGTTTAAAAAATCAATTGATGGAGATGAATTATTCATTTAGAACACTAAAATCAACAAGGGAATTTGATCAAAATCATAAAATTAAAATTCTCGAAAATGGAGTATTTTCTGGAATCTTAGATGATGGAAATATTTTGAACAATTTGAAGTTAAAAAAAATAAAAGGTTCTTCAACATCTTTGAAGAACGTTTTAGAAACAAATAACAATGTCATGCTTGTTATTAGAATATCAGAATTCGATTGTACAACCTGTGTCGACTTTCTCCTTTCTAAGATTAATAGATATTTTGGAAAGAAAGGACTAAACGAAAATATTATTATTATAGGTTCATATCCAGATAATAGATCTCTATCTGCAATTTTAAGAGGCTTAACTTGCGAATTTAAAGCTTATAACACAGTACAAGAGGATGCTAAGCTGAATATTTCATCTGATTTGGTTAGTTATCCTTATTGTTTTATTTTAGATAAATCTATGCAAGTCAGACACCTTTTCATACCAAACAAATCATATCCTGAAATTGCAAATAAATATTTCGAATTGGTTAGTGAAAAATATTTCAATCAATAAATTCATGAAAATATTCTTTAAATTTTCTTCTGTAGTATTAATGACAATTGTCTGTTTAATTCTTGCAATTATATTTGTATTTTACTCTGGAAATGATATTGAAAGCTCAGATCACTCAGATCACTCAGTAATTACGAATGTGTCAATATTAAATGATTCGGTGTTTTTACCTAAATTATATTTAAACACACTCTATTATATTCCTTTTGAACTTAAAAATACAGGAAATGAATCACTTATAATTCAATCTGTAAATACAATGTGCGGTTGTACGGTTGCAATATATGATAAAAAGCCCACAGCACCTAACAAAACAATTAAGATTATACTAGAATTTAGACCTAATTCTCTAGGTTATTTCGCTAAATCAGCTGATGTTGTTTGTAATGTCCATGGCAATTTTATAAAGTTAAAAGTCAAGGGGGAAGTAGTGGCAAAACGAGAGTAAAGTATAGATTTTGTTATTTAAATCCACAAATATTTAAGATTTTTTTTATTCGAATTTTTAATAAATCTGAATTAGCAATACATTTTTTCTAATTCTAATATTTAGATGTTTTTTAGAATAAGATATATAACCTAATGGATCAACTGAAATTCATGTTTGTTATTTAATGATTTTATTACTCGAAAGATGCGACTTAATCAATTTTATTTTTAATTATAGATCTAAAGTATTTGTTGCATGTAACTGTTTGAACCAATGCTCTGTGTAATCTAAAACTAAATATATATAGGTTGATTATTGACAACTAAAATGCAATAATAATTACTTTCAACGACTTAAGTGTTATTGAAATTGTGAAATATGCGTGAAATCGTTTAAAATGAAAAAATATAACAAATTACATACAATCCAATTATGAAAAAAATAAATTTAATAGTTTTTGTACTTTTCGTGACCACAACAATAATTGCTCAAAAGAGTTTTGAGAAAATTGTACTGGGCCAAGCCAAAGAAATGGCAAGTGATTACAATAATCAAAATTATAAAAAATACGTTGATTTTCTGCTTCCAACCGATTGGGGTAAAGAGTCTAAAACGCTTTCTGGACTTGGAAAATTGCATACGGAGCGACGAGATACTACACCATTCAAAATCCTAAGAGTTTTAAAGTCAGCTATAAATGGAAATGAGTATCAAACACTTGTATTATGTAAATTTTGGAATAAAGATTCATATATTTTTTCATTATCAAAAGATGGAGGCCGGAATTGGCTATTTACCTGTCCAATCTCAACTAAGATATACTTTAATATGGCAGTTGTAAAAATACCGACTTTGGATACTACATTTTCTGATATTATTGACACTAAATATGGAAAACGTGCCTATTATAAAAAAGGCGAAAAAATTGCCCCATTCAAATTTACGGATATTCAGGGTAAATCCATATCTTCGGATTCTTTAAATGGCAAAGTGCTTGTGCTAAATTTTTGGAGTATATCTTGCAGTCCATGTATTGCTGAAATGCCGAAACTAAATAAATTAGTTGCAAAAATGAAAGGAAAAGATGTGGTTTTTATTGCACCCGCAGCTTTTAGTCCAAAGGATGTACTTATCAATAGCTTTTTACCAAAGCATCCTTTTGATTTTCGGGTTGTTCCAATTGATATTGACGATTATAGTGTCTCTGTGTTCCCAACTTTTGTTCTAATTGACAGAAATTTAAAAGTTGTAGACAGTAGTTCTAAATTTTCGTATAAGGAGTTGGAACAGAAAATAGAAGAATTGTTAGGTAATGTTAATTGAATTATTAGTAAATTTAATGACAAACAAATTGCTATCTAACGTGAGTTTCGATACATAAATCTATATAGCTAATTGAAATAAAGTTATCAACATTACCATCGGGGATTTACACAATAGAACATGTTGTTTCATGGAGTGAGTGCCACAGTTAAGAGATACATATATTGATTCCTTACAGAAGTCTAATTAAGATGTTATCTATTGATATTAAATTTATAATGAACTAATTCTTATATCGTAACTCATGCTAAATAGAAGTATAAACAGCCTAAAATCAATTGTAATCTACAACATTCACTCCGGTTTTACTCATTTATTTTTTCTGATTGGCAATTTTTTGAATCTATGAAAATAAAATTTCATTTACAAAAAGTTTGGAAAATAGCTCTTCAGGTGTCGGTTTTGATTCTTGCAAGTGTTATACTTACTATTTTTCTCAAAGTGTTTTGTTTTGCATCTTTCAAGGTTCCATCGGGTTCGATGGAACCCACTTTGAAAACAGGTGATTATATTATGGTTAATAAAATGATATTGGGTCCACGCATATTTAAAGACTGGAAATTCTGGGCGGATGGCAACTGGAAAATGAAAAGACTGAAAGGGCTACGTGCTATCAGACGGAATGAAATATTGGTATTTAATTTTCCAATAACTGATAATCGTTGGGATAAGATAGAAATGGATTTTAATGCGCATTATGTAAAACGTTGTGTGGCTATTCCGGGTGATACTTTCTATATCGAGGATGGATTTTATAAAGTAAAAGGTTGTGCTGATACCCTAGGGGTGTATCACAATCAGGAGGCTTTATCAGCCATGAACGACTCATCGTTGAATAAGTTCGTACTTAATTGCTTCCCTTTTGGATCTATTTATCATTGGACTATACGAAATTTTGGACCTATTTATATTCCCAAGGCAAATGACAGGATACCGATTGATTATAAGAATATTGAATTGTATCGGAAAATGATTGTTTACGAAACAGGTAAGAGCGTAGAAGTGAACCACAATATTGTTACGCAGGGAGGTAAACTCCTAAAGGAATATGTTTTTAAAATGAACTATTACTTTATGGCTGGCGATTATGTTCTGGACTCCAAGGATTCGCGTTATTGGGGTTTCTTACCTGAAGATCATATCATAGGCAAGGTGTCTTTTATATGGAAATCGGAAGACGAAAATACCGGGAAGTTCAGATGGGAGCGAATGATGAAAGGAATATAATAACAACCCCCAGCCCCTAAAGGGGAGTAAGACGCAGTTACCTTTAACCAACAATTGACCATTGTTGAATAACATTAGTTCAAAAGCATATTTTTTGCATGATTATACTTAATACTCTCAGGACTTTGAAATCTTCTATATCCCCCCTCTCCTCAAGGAGAGGGGTTGGGGGTGAGGTCTGGACTATTTTCCTTTTTTTTGTTTTGCTAATTCCTTTATGTCTCGTTCTATCCACCGTTTTTGCTGTGGACGAAACGTTGGCGAATGGTGTTGTGTCTGCCAAGTACTTTTGGTTTTATGGAGCAATGGGTGTTACCGCTCTGGTTTCATTGTTGGTGTTTGGATTTAAAAGGACTGTCTGTAAGTTATATCCGGTTGATTTTTTACTATTATTATTCACCGGTTTTGTATTGGCTATAAACTATCTTGACTCTGGTTATAGAGTTTCTACTAAATGGGTGCTGTTAGTGCAGCTCTTGTTACTGTTCTTTTATTTCAGGATTGCTTTACAGGATAAAACCTTGCGTTTTTATCTCTCCGTATTTTTTGTTCTCACCGGTTTGGTTGAAGCCATATGGGGCTTAAGGCAGCTTTATGGTTTTATACCCTCTAACCATGCGTTGTTTAAACTTACCGGGTCATTTTTCAATTCCGGTCCTTATTCCGGTTATATAGCGGTGGTAGCACCTTTGGCACTTCACGCTATACTCAAAGACGCCGTGGTATTCAAGCGAAGGTTCTTTATCGGTTTCCTACCACGTTATGTACGTTTTATCGTTTCCATACTGGCTTTTACAGGGGTAGCTTTAGTGCTTCCTGCTGCTATGAGTCGTGCTGCATGGATAGCTGCAGTGGTTGGTTGTAGTTTTGTGTTAGCACTGCATTATTTGCATAAAAAGCCTGTTTTGGATTATTTAATCAGGCAGCGAAGGAGGGTAATTCTATTTTTGTCTATCGGTGTTGTATTAGCTGTTTGTGGTGCTGCAGGCATTTATCAGCTAAAAAAGAATTCGGCCGATGGACGTGCCTTGATATGGAAAACCTCACTTCAATTGATTGCTAAACATCCGATGGGAGTAGGATTGGGGCATTTTGCGGGCGCTTATGGTGAAGAACAGGCTGCCTATTTTACATCAGGGAACTATAGCGATCAGGAAGAATTGGTAGCCGGAAATCCCGAGTATGCATTTAATGAATACTTGCAAATTATTGTCGAGTTAGGTGTGGTGGCGGCTTTGGTTTTATTTACGGCTTTTATAACACTTATTTATATGGGCGTTAAGCGTAAGGCGATAGCAGAAACTGGCGGACTGATTTCGTTATTGGTGTTTGCATGCATGTCTTACCCTTTCAATTTACTTCCATTCCTCATAGTATTAGTCTTTCTTATGGCATTAATACTCACTCAAAAGCAAGTTGTAAGAGTAGAAAGGTTTACTGAAAAGAGTGTTGTATTGCGTTGGCAAACCGTTCTGATGCTATTGACAGCTGCAGGAATGATCCTTTTTGCTACTTTGTATCAACGATACCCAACGTATACTGCCTATAAGGAATGGAATAACCTGAAAATGATGGGAAGTGCAGATGCTTACCCCGAAATGAGAAAGGACTACGAAAAGCTTTATCCGTATCTGTCCGATCAAACACCGTTTCTGTTTGAATACGCCCAATGCCTGAACAAAACTGGAGAGTTCGATAAAAGTAATCATGTTTTGGAGCAAGCTATCAAGATCAGTTGCGACCCTATGCTTTATAATATTTTGGGCAAGAATTATCAAGGTCTTAAAAACTACCGGTTAGCAGAGCAAAATTTCTTACTCGCATCGCACATAGTTCCTAGCCGTATTTATCCTTATTATTTATTGGCAAATCTCTATACTGAGAGTGGAAATGCCCGCAAGGCAATGCTTATGGCACAAAAGGTACTGAAAAAGGAACCCAAGGTACAATCGACAGCTATTAATGAAATGCGGGAGAAAATGAGGGGGTTGATAAAAGGAAAGGGGAAGTCAGAATTGAGTCAGAATTGAAAGGTATATTGACTAAAATACAAGATTTAATTTTAATAATTTTGTTCCGACTCTTTTTAGAATAAAATTATATTTCTCATTTCATTTACTGAAGCGTTCTGCATAACTTTTATCGGGATGGAAAGCTTTGTAATTTGAAGATAGAAAGGAGGTAAGGGCACAAAATTACACATTTTATTGGCACAACCCAACGGGTTGTAGCTGCTGAAAGGATACAGGCAGCATAGAAATTACTTATTTTAAAACAAGAAATTAATAAAATATGAAAAAAAACATTGCCTTATTTATTTTACTACTATTTTCTATATCAGTGTACTGTCAGAATCATTTTGACAATACTAATACGGGACTAAGCTTGGATAGTTTATCGTCCATCGCCGAAGTAGCGATAACAGATAGCACTACCGTCCAACAAATTCATACCATACACCCTTCGGGCGTGTGGACTTGGACACCGGAGGAAAATTATATTCAGCCCGTTGTAGAGATGAAAGACATTCAACTTTCTAAATTTAAAATTATTGTGGCCGAAAAAGGGGCTAACGTGCATGTTACCCAGTCTGATAGCAGTATGATTTCCATTGGATATTTTAAAGAAATGAAAAATCAAGAAAAGTTATATGCCATTTCTGGAGACACATTACACGTTTACGGGGGCCTACGCACCTTTGTAAGATGCAATAATTTAACTACCGTAGTAGGTAATAGTCCTTCGTTTTTAGGTATTGATAAATTTGTACCGAAAAAATTGAAAGTAAAAATGAACGGAGGAAAGTTCGTTTTTGATAATAGAGGAATGACAACGCCGGAATTTGATATTGACATTATGTCCATTAGTGGTGCTGATATAACCATTTATTATACAAATGCACGAAATATAAACATAGCTTCGGACAATTCAAAAATAAATTTGTGGAGTAAAGTAAGTGTGATAACCGGAAAAATAAAAAACCATTCTCTCATAGAAAATATTTTTAATGGAGAAAAGATTACTCTTGAAAGGGATAATACAAGTACTTTTCGATAATATCGATTGAAGTTACCTATTGTTTAACCACTTATTTGCATTAACAACAAATATCAAGGGGTGCTGAGTAGTAATCTCATTTGATAGAATTCCTTTATTTCGAAAAAGAATCAATTATAAATAATTTAAAAACAAAAAAAGTATGGAAAACCGTATTGATGTAGCATTCAACGAAGAATCGAAGAATCAAATTTTACAGGGAATTTTAGGATTAAGATCACTCATGGCATTTCTGATTAAACTATCGGAAGCCGACAGAAAATCGTTGCAGTTGCTCGACGATGGTCGCAAACCATTTACCGAAAAGGCGCATGAATTAGCTACGCGTAATGCAATCATTAATCCGGGTGATGCATTGTTGACTGCTTGTGAGCATGATTTGAATCTCTATTCGGGATTATCAATCATTGAAAATGAGTTACTCCAACTGCTGGAAATGGTACATGACACTAAGCAACTGGCAGGTGCTGAGGCTTACGAAGTATCACGGTTTATCTACATGAAAGCCAAAATGGCACTTAAAATGAAAGAGCCGGGTATGCAAGCCATAGTAGACGAACTCGGTAAACTTTTTAAACAGGCTACTGCTACCACATCATCCGAAAAAACTGAAAAATAACTGATATGATTCACGGGGTCGCATCGGTTGAGTGTTGAATTGCAGCTCGACGATGCGATGATGCACCAAAAACCTGCGATATCGCAGTGAATTAGTTAAACATTGCAGTGAAAACCTGCGACATCGCAGTGAATTAGTTAAACATCGCACCAAAAAGCTGCGATATCGCGGTGAATTGGTTAAACATTGCAGTGAAAACCTGCGACATCGCAGTTGATTGGTTAAACATCGCAGCGAAAACCTGCGATAACGCACCAAATCAGTGCGTGCACGCAGTCAGACGGTGCGATGACGCAGCAAAAACCTGCGATAATGCAGCTAGTTACTGCGTGCACACAGTACAGCGGAAGGTAAAATATATTTTTACAAGTAGATAGTCATTAATACCTCATTGCAAACGAGCTGAAGTGTGAATAGAAAAGTAATCTGACTATAAGAAGAAATAAATAATAAAATCACGGGGAAAATGGGGCGGAAAATTGTCTATACTCGCAAAAGCCCGGACAACGACCTCCGCCCCAACTCCCACCTAACAAAGGAAAGGAGGACAAAAGTACGGAAAATACATGAATTATCATGAAGCACGTCGCTTCAGGCTGTTGAAACGATACATACAGCAAAAAGAATTAAATAGTTAATATAAAAAATCAATACAAAATTTATGAAAAAGAAAATTTTTGGTGCCGCAGTGGTAGTAGCTATTGCTGTAGGTGCAATGATTAATGTAAATTTAAACAAAGTAAGTAATAAAGGTGATTTGGCTTTAGCTAATGTGGAAGCATTGGCGGATAGTGAAGCATCAACAGGAGGATATCAATCAATGATGATTGTAGATCAAGGAACGAGCAGTGGTTGCAGAAATGGATATTTTTGTTCTATTCAAAAGTTTGATGTCTATTGTTATGGCGTTGGAAATATAAGTTGTCAGTCAGGTTCATATGAAGTAGCTACTTCTACTGGTACTCGTTGTTATGACGTATAATTTTTTTAATACAACTCGAAAATCCACCTCCTTTTGGGGGTGGTTGTTTAATTTGGATATGCCATGTCTTGGTTTTATTTCAATGGCATGGTGTGAAAATGCATAATTATTAAATCAACAAGTATGAAAAAGACATTTATAATTACTTTAATTTCGATTATATTTATTTCGTGCGTTGGAGTAGAAAAAGTAAATATAATTAAAAATGTTTCTTTGCCACAAGTTATTCAAAACAAAAAAGCCTTTGAGCAACATTTCAATCTCTCTAACATTGTAGTGCTTGAAACCAATGAATCCAGCTTAATACAGAGTCTCAACAGAATTATTGTACATAATGAAAAGATAATCTTACTTAATAATCACATGGAAGTATTGGTATTTGATATAAAGACAGGAAATTTTTTGTCAAAAATCAAACGAGTTGGAAATGGTTTAGGCGAATATAGTAAAATTATTGATATTGCATTCGATAATAATAGTAATCAAATTATTATTTATTCTGATAATGGCAAAGTTCTATTTTTTAATATAGATTGTAATTATATTAAAGACTTTAAGATCGGAAATGAGCTATTTGAAAGTTTAGTATTTAAAGATGGTTTTTTATATTTTTATAATCCATTATCAACCAGTCGTGATCTGTTGATCCATATATTTGATATTAATAAAATGGAGTGGACTCAACAAATAGGAATTAAAGATGTGAATTTTAATGTAAAATTAAATGGAGTTCCAATAGTGAAAAGCAAATCTATATGGTTTGCAAATCCATTAGAAAATTATCTCTCCAAAGTAGGAGAGAATAAGATAATTTATCCGTATAGAATAAATGTTAATAATTTTGCGGATAAAGACAAAATGATTGAATTACAAAAAAATCAGCAGGAGTTTTTTAAAGAAATAAATCAAAATAACATTGTTTATGCTTTTACATCAATAAAAGAAACTTCAAATTTTCTTTATTTGAAATCAAATTTGCATTCTTTGATATGGATAAATAAGAAAACAAATAAAGTTGAGTGGATCAATAATATAGATGATACAAGATTCGGATTTGCAAACTTAAAGTATTTTTCACATGATTGTAATGATGATAAAGTTTTATTTTTATTTGAGCCTTATAATTTGAACGATAAAAAAACTACAATAAACAAGCTGCTGCAGGGAATGAATCAGAAGAAGTCAGTCAAATTTAGTGATTTTAAAGAAGATGCAAATCCCATATTATTGTTTTATTCTGAAAAATAAAAAATATATATGAGTTGAATCACATGGGTGAACTAAAATGAACTAAGAAATCGCTCTTTAGTGATATGATTAAAATTCATTTTTCTAATAACCACATATAACTCTTTATCTAAATATTGGATTTTAAAAATACTTTGAATGTATAATTATAATGAGATAACTCTCTTTTTTTATCTAAAAAGAAAATTCAAATAGTCAAGCTTTAAAAATATCAACATAATATGAACAAAAGGGAAAATCATTTTCAATTAAAGTCCAGCCTCATCATAATGTTATTTGCTCTCTGTTTTCAATCTTGCGACAGCAAGAAGCAAGAAGCAAAATCAGTAGTAGAAGAATGGAATCAAAAAGAGATCATCATCCCTAAAAATCTTCGTTTTAAAAGCCTTGGTCAAGATACCATTTGCTCATCTATTTTGAGTAGCCGATTTAAAGTATTAGTTTATATTGATTCTATGGGGTGCATAGCTTGTAAATTAAAACTTTTAGAATGGAAAGCATTAATAGATACGTGCAAATTGAAGGCTTATGATGTTGGCTTTTTGTTTGTTGTTCAGTCAAATAAATACAATGTTTTTGAAGAGAATTTGTCAATACATAATTTTAGCTATCCTATTATTTATGACCCGAAGGGTGTTTTTAATAAACTCAATCAATTTCCAAAAAAGGATAAATATCGTACCTTCTTATTAGATGAGAAGAATCGTGTAATTTTTATCGGTTCGCCGATAACAAATAAAAAGATACGTAAATCTTATACTGAAATTTTGAGAGGTGGAAAAATCTCAAATATCAATTCTTTGAAAAACATGGATATTAAAAGTTCTTCTGTGGATAAAACAAGCGTTCAACTCAATAAAGATTTGGCAGATCTTGGCATATTTTCATTAAAAACAACTAAGCATATAAACTTTCAGCTAAAAAACACAGGGAAACACCCACTAACAATTCAATCGGTAAATACGTCTTGTGGTTGCACAGTAGCCAAATATGATAAAAAGCCAATAACACAAGGAGAAACCACTACTGTGGTGCTGGAATATAAGCCTAATTCGTTGGGTTACTTTAGTAAAACTGCCGATGTAGTCTGTAATGTGCCCGAAGGATACATCAGACTGAAAATAAGCGGAGAAGTAGTGGAGAAATAGGTTATCGTACTGCAAAAAATATCATTCTAACCAAGTGGGTTAATTTTTAAGTAATAAATATCATATATGAAAAATCTCACCATTCCTTTATTTTTAATCGGTTTACTGGTACTTGGAGGAGCTTGCTCCTCCAAACCCAAAGAAGCAAAAGCAGAACAAGTAAAAACAAAGTTAGCCGAAGAGCAAACGCAAGTAAAAGCCGTGAAATTAGTAAAAACTGCTTTTGCTCGCGAAATTCTGGCCAACGGAACTGTTGCAGCAGTTCGTAAAGCTGATTTGTATTTTCAGACCAACGAAGTAGTTACACGCATATTTGTGAAAAATGGCGATAGAGTGCTTAAGGGCCAGAAAATAGCTTCGCTCGATTTGTTTAAACTCAACAATGCTCTGCAGCAGGCTAGTGATAATTGGGAGAAAAGTAAACTGGAACTTCAAAATGTGTTAATTGGTCAGGGCTATTCGGTTAAAGATTCAACAAAGATTCCGAAGGAGGTTCTGCGAATAGCCAAAACCCGAAGTAACTATGAGCAGAATCGTATACAGCATGAACTATCGGCCTACAACCTGAAAAATGCAGTCCTTTACGCACCATTTAATGGTGTTGTGGCTAATCTGCTTAGTAAAGAACATAACCAGCCAACCAGCGGTCAACCATTTTGCACTATAGTAGACAATGCTTCTCCGGAAGTAATTTTTCAGGTGTTGGAAAACGAACTACCCCTAATTTCAGTAGGGGATAGAGTAGTAGTTTCACCCTTTTCGGTTGCCAATTATAATGGGTCAGGTCGGATTGTAGAAATAAACCCTGTAGTGGATAAAAACGGAATGGTGAGGGTGAAAGCCACTATACAAGCTTCAACCAAATTATTTGATGGTATGAATGTGAATGTACGGGTACAAAAAACACTCCCGAATCAATTAGTTATTCCTAAAAAAGCTCTGGTACTACGAACAAACCGACAAGTTGTCTTTACGCTTCATGCCGGCAAGTCCATGTGGAATTATGTGAAAACAGGACTGGAGAATGCTACCGGATTTATTGTTACAGAAGGGCTGAACGAAGGTGATAGTGTGATTTACGATGGAAATATCAATCTGGCTCATGAAGCTCCGGTATCTGTAATAAAATGATAAAGTACCTTCTGAACCGACCAATTGCCGTTTTTATGGTTTTCACGGCATTTTTTATTCTGGGTCTGGTGACCTATATGAATATCCCTATTTCATTGTTGCCGGATATTGCCATACCCGAGATAACAGTAAAAATTTCAGGGAAGAACACTTCTGCCCGCGAGTTGGAAAATACCGTAGTAAAACCTATCCGTCTTCAGTTATTGCAAATAGGAAATTTACGTGATATTCACACCGAAACTCAGGATGGAAATGCCATTGTACGCCTGAAATTTGA
>Ga0302161_10000080_pt1 | contig 21340 bp, 17 predicted proteins | sample I_Fen_E2_1_FD_193498 | JGI IMG/M metagenome (GOLD analysis project Ga0302161, IMG submission 193498) | Peat permafrost microbial communities from Stordalen Mire near Abisko, Sweden - I_Fen_E2_1 | ecosystem: Environmental > Terrestrial > Soil > Wetlands > Permafrost | place: Sweden: Abisko...
AATGAATGTTGATTTTGTTTTACCAAGAAGCTTTTTAAGCACTTCGGTTCGTTTCCCGGACTCATTTGGACAAAAGGAATTAAATTCAAAAATTAGCTCTTTGGCATACTGTCTTTCATTTGATAACTCTTCGTCAAAAGCCCTGTAAAGCTTTCCTGAAATCATATTTTCTTTTTCGCTGTTCATTATTTTATTTCTAATTTAGAAATCTCTTCAATTTTTTTCTTAACCATCCTTAAATCTTCGAATTCAAGATTTTCCAGATTAATTGTCCTTACGGTATCTGGCATTCTAATCTCAATTTCAAAGAGCCTGATCTCTACTGATTTTATTTCAGAAAGTTTTATAGTTTCAATAATCTTTCTGTCAGGTAAAAAGAATCTTAATTCATTTGTGTCCCACTCAATAAAGTACTTTTCGTTCTTGAGGTTAAAATAACCTATTGAAATAAACAAGATTCCCTGAAATAAGAAAATTACCGAGTTCCAATCTCCTGACAGCAATCGGAAATTAAATCCGGAAATAGTAGATTTGATGATGAGTGATAATCCAAGAATTGTAAATACAGCTCCGAAAATTATGAAAAATTTCGCAAGTCCTTTTAGAACTTTATAAACCCTGATTCTTTCCATTTTATCAGTTTTTGGTAATGAATGATTTAGTATAGTAATAAGTCAATAGTGTGAGGTAATATTTGAAATGAAACCTCAGCACCAGTGGGTTTGAGAGTCTCGCCAATAAAAATCTTCCCTTTAACCTCCTGATTGAGCTTAGAATGCAGATATGAATAATCCATTAAATTGTCAAATTCACCAATATCTATAGCTGAATAATTTGCACCTTCCGAAAGGACTTCTAATTTTTTCTTATTACATTTTTCAGTGTATTTTAATCTTTTTTGTAATATTCTAAAACATTCATTGCAAATCTTGCAGAAACTGTCCCTAAACCGCCACTCATTTCTATACCTACTTCAATGGCTTCGATGATTTCTTCTTCTTTGGTACCGGCATCAATCGCCTGCTTAATGTGCCATTCCATGCAGGATTCACAATGTTTAACAATAGAAATACCTATGGCTATTAATTCCTTTTGCTTTTTTGTCAATTCTCCCTCTTCATAGGTTTTTTGTTCCATTTCAGTGAAGGATTTATATACCTTCGATCTTTTCAAATAGTATGAATGCGCCTGCTTGCGTGTTCTAATTATCTGTTCAATTTTAACTTTGTCTAAATTTTCCATAAGATATGTTTTTGAATTGTCAATGATCAACTGGTTATAAGTTAAGTCCTGGAAAGAGTTCAAAATCTGCAGGCTAATGTCCTTAATTCACTTGTATTATTATTTGAACCCGCCGTAAACACAAAAATTATAGTATTTCCAGATTACATCAACCGATTTAAATCCGATATCCTCAAGCCATTTTAACTGGTCCATCAATCTGGCAGGTCTATCCTCTGCCTGGTACTTTGGAATCCAATTATCAATAATCTCATCTTTCGATATACTTTTATTCATAAATTCAATCCAGCGATTCATATTAATGTTTTGCTGATAATCTGTCGAAGCCAAAACAACATCGGCATTGATGAATAGTCCGAAATCGGTTAAAATATCATGTATTTTAGTATAAAATTCTTTTTTACAATTATCATTTTCAAGATGATGCAAAGCCAATGAAGACACAATCACATCAAATTTGTCGTCAAAGTCAATATTTGAAAAATCACCGGTTATAAATTCGACATCCTTATGTTCCGAAAGTTTGTTTTTTGCGATATCAATCATATTAGAAGCGATATCCAGACAAACAATTTTTGAATTTGGGAATTTTTCGGAAATCCTTTTAGCAACCGTACCCGTTCCGCATCCTAAATCAATAATACGAATAGGTGAATCATTATCAAAATGAATAGAATCTGTTAAAGCGTCTATCATTTGGTTGTAATAAGGTATAAGTTTTATAATAATACTATCAAACACTTTAGCTTCCGCTTCAAAATGTTTTCTAACCTGATTCATTGTCATTAATTTGGTTAATCACTGTTTCAAACTTATAAAAAAAAGCTGAATGTTTTTTCCGGCGGAGGCAATAGGCACAGAGTTTCCTTGGCAAGAGGTGAAGTCATATCTTGTTCCTGCTAATTCCATAGTTTTTATTGGAGCACTTAATTGTTCATTATAACAAAACTACTTTTAAGATAGTCAGTCAGCATTCTCCTGACAGATGTGCAAAAAGGGACTCGGGCTGCCTACTTAGCAGGTAAAAGAGCAAAGCCAACGATACTGCCTGAATGGGAAATCTCCTCGAATCCTTCCTAAGACGTATGAGATAATTAACTAAAGAAGTCCGGGATAGAACAATTATTTTAAGAATCTCCGGCCAGGTTGTTGCTCTCTTAACTAATTATTTTCTAAATGATTTTTTTACCGGAATATGTTACCCCATTTTGAAAAAGAACAATTTTGTCAACCTTTCCATTTGTCCCAATTACAAATTCCACATCATCTTCATTATCTTCAAATAAATCAAAGAAATAATTTTCTTTCTCTGCTACTAATTCTGATTTCGTTTTCCCATGAGCCTGTAGCATAAGTTTTCCTTTTTCCATTGTTACCTCTTCCTGCAAAGACCCATGCGGAGATAACACATCATAGGTTCCAATATATTTTTTCAGGATTTCTTCACTCAGCTTAATCGGATGTCTTTTTACAGGCATACTATATGACTGGTTATATAAAATAGCAAAAATATTATTTGTAATTGCTTCAAGACCGCTCCCTTCTTTATTATTAAGCAATACAACAAATATGTTGTCCTCAGTAATTCTGGCTAGATTGCTGCTAAACCCCGAGATGTTTCCACTATGTGAAGTTATTCTTCTGGTAAAAAGTGAATCAATTATCCATCCATATCCATAGTGACTTTTTACCGGAGTATATGCTCTTTCGAGTGAAGCTTTGTTAATTATTTTGTAAGATTGAAGACCTTTATGCCATTTATATAGATCACCAACTGTCGAATAAATCTCACCAGCCGCAAACGGAGCAACTGAATCATATACTATTCCCTCTGTTTTAGAACTATCAGAGAATGTAGAATAACCGGTAGCTTTTTTATTACCCGACAGGTTCTTGAAGTCAAAGCCACTGTGTGTCATTTTTAACGGGTTGAAGATGTATTCCCTTACTGCTTTTTCATAAGACATTCCGCTAGCTTTTTGAATAATATAACCTAGCAGTGAATAATTTGAATTACTGTAGCGCCAACTAGTCCCGGGAGAAAAATCAAGAGCTTTGGTTTTAAGAAATCCAATCAAACTTTGTTCGTTTTTAGGAAAAAAATTTATTGAATTAGTCCAGTCAAGAATTCCCGAAGTATGAGTTAACAAATTTTCAATACTTATGCTTTCTCCTTTCGGAAAATCAGGGTAGTACTTGTTTAATTTATCAGTTAATGCAAGTTTATTTAATTCAACAAGTTTTAAAATGACAGTTGATGTGAATTGTTTTGTAACTGATGCAATTTGAAAAACAGTACTTGAATCATTTAATGTACTGTCCCTGAAATTCTTATAACCATAGCCTTTTTCTAACAATATCTTATCACGCGAGGCAACAAGAGCTGATCCATTAAATTTTCCTGTTTCTGTGTAACCCTTTATTAATTTATCTATTTTTTCTCCGGTTGTCTCCTGTGCAAAAAGGGTTGGAGAAAAGCAAACTGCAAATACAATTGATAGAACTCTCTTCATTATGTACCAGATATAATTGACAACTTAACTACCATGAATACGACAAAATTAACTGTTAAATTAAGATACAAAAACACCAGTAATTTTGTTTACTGTCATGGTAAAAAAAAATTACCGGGGATGAAACTTGTAAGGGTGAGAAAATCCATGTATCGTTCCTATTTTCTCTGCTGTAATGATTCCGGTAAATCACAAACAATATTTCCACTTTGATCTAAGAATATCAGCTTTGCTGTTCCAAGTGAGTCTACTATGAGTTGGATTCTTGTTTTTCCTTCCTTGTCGGAAAGGTTAATTATGGCTGCTTTATTAGAGTCCTTACCTATAAAGACCCGGTGAGCATACGCAGGGTTCCCTTTTTCAGGCTCCATTAACTGGTTAAGCTTGGCTGTTTTATCAGGACCTTCAGGCATTTTTTGAGCAGATTTATACAATGAGCGCCATTGTGGGAAAACTGGTTTTTCATGCCAGTCGTCTATATATAAACCGGTGGTTCGTTCTCCATTTTCATCAGCATATTGTAAATAGAGGACTTGATTTTGGTTATATTGATCAAAAGAAAAATGTCCGGTTGCAGTATATTTTCCACTTATGCTATCCGTTTTACCCATAAATGTAAGTCCTCCATTTTCTGTACCCTCATCGTTATAAAAAATAATGCCTGGTCGGTTTTTTCCTGGAATACCAAATGTCTTTCCATAAGATAGAACATCAGGTGAAAGTTCTTTGTTTGAAATTATTAAACGAGGCATACCATTACTTTCGATAATATTTATACGTTTAACATTGATTTCATCAAAGTTTTGACTTTTACAATTCTTTTTTAAGGCAGATAACAACATTACAATTAGAAGTAAAGAAATAAGAGCTGAATACATCATAAGTAGGCGTATTTGCTTTTTAATTTTGATAAAATCATTTTCTGTAATCATATTTAAATATTTTTGTAATTTTAATTTCTCTTTAAGAATCAATTTTTTACTGTTTTTTCAAATAAGTTTCATATTCTACAACGTTTATCTTTCCGTTTGTTGGGGTCATTTCACTCCAGATCCAATTATAGTGATCGATAACCTGCTTCGCTTTCAAATAAGGTCTGTCTGTTGTTGTGTGTCCGTCTTTAATGACGATTATATTAAAATCATTTATCAGTGCAGATTAAATTCTGAAATTTCTAAAATTATTAAAAAACCTGAATTTATAAATTGGCATCTCTTTATAATATAATTTTCATACCAAGATAAATTTGTCCAGGTGGCAATGCAAAACCCCCGACTCTATCGGTCGGGGCAGACAACCGATCATGCCGAGTTGTGAGAGCTAATTGAATCCCGCCAAAGCGTGGTGAGATAATTAACTTAATAACCGACCGGGTTATAGTGTGCTGTTTTTTAATTTAATTCCTGTCCTGAAAATACACGCTTTTCTGCAATCATTACAGGTGTAAATACTAAATCCTCTATCATGATTAAGACCAGAGAAATCCCTGCATAATTTTTGATTTACGGTTAAACCGTCCAAAGCTTTTTGAGGACAACTATCAAGACAAATCCTACACTTCGGCGGACATGAAATGTTTTCAATTATAGGATCTGATTCTAATTCTATATCTGTTAGCACGGCTCCAATATAGACCATATTACCAAGGTCAGAATTTATCAGCAAATTATTTCTTCCAAGAATTCCAAGACCGGCCAGGAAGCCAGCATGCCGGAGAGAAAGGATTCCAATACCATGGGAATTTACATTATCCCAATACAGGTATGGGACATCTGAAGGTACTGGAACAGCGTGATCATCAGTATTTTGAATTGTTCTACAAAAATCAAGTCCAATTTTGTCAAGTTTTGAATAAATTAAATATGCAGTATGTGAATAAGGAACGGGATTTGAAGCTAAAATAATATCGGTTGGCATCTGTACTATAAAAACGATAACTGATTTACATTTTTTATAAATATCAATAGGATGAAAACCCTTCGGTGCGTTCTTAAATCTGTCAATTGAAGCAATTCCACATTTGTCGGCTCCCAGTGAAACTGATATTTTTTTAATTTCAGGCGATGTGTACATATGTAATCTCAATTATGGGTTGAATGTACGCAATTTGGATTTATCGTGAAATCAGATATGAACAATTCAGCAACAAAACTCACTATAATGAACAAGTTATTTTCAGGCATTTATTTTGCCATTGTCATGATGTAATTTTCTTAATCATTCCGAAATCAGTATACCCAGACGGTTGTCCGGGTATATTAAATGTCCATAAAATCTGAACTTTGGCTTTGGTATGATTTAATTATTTCAGCGTAAATGTAAATTCGATTGCAAATTCCATATCCTTATCCTTCCACTCAGGAATTTTAATTTCCATTAATCTGTTAGCAACATGTAGGCACTCAGTTTTTAGTGCAGGATGTTCATTCCCGGTTGCTTTTTCGCTTTTGGTTGCGCCTGGTCCGGTAGAAGGTTTATAACCTACGATTACGATTTCTTCCAAAAAAGGGACATTGATTCCTTTTTTTTCAGTAAAAGCTTTACACTCTTTCACAATTCCACCCTTATTCATTTTTACCACCACAAAAACTTTTCCGGTATCGGAAGAGTTTTTTGCTACCTGAGGGTAGCCAGTGTTCATAGCCAGGAATTTTAAAATCTCAGATTCTGAAGATTTAGAGAATAGTGATGCTTGATAATCATTATTTGCAGGGTTAGACTCCGGTTTGAATGAAAACATAACAAAAAGGATTGCTACTACAGGAAGAATAATAATACTCTTAAGAGCAGCATAATTACGGGTTGGTTTTTTGTTGATCATGACAATTCGGTTTTTAATTAAACTTGAAAAATTATGAGCTAATGGGACATTCATTAGGCCTTTTTGGATGTTCAGAAGTTTGTACTGGTATTCTTTAATACTGCATGAATTTTTAAGTGAAAAATTATCTGCCAGGTATTCATGGTTTAATACTATTGACCTTTTTATAAGCCACATAAATGGATTAAACCATAAAAAAGCTATTAGTAATTCAGATAAGAGAAGATCAAAAGTATGTCCCTGTCTGATATGTGCCTTTTCATGCTCAAGGATCTCCGAAAAGTCTCCGCTTTCAAAGGTATTCTTTGGAATAACTACATATGGGAAGAAAGAAAAAGGAGGATGCTCCATATCCGATAAAACAACCCTGGGGAACTTAGTATCTTGTATTGTTCCTCTCCGGATTATCATAAATGTTCGTGCCACGCCGGTTAATGCCCTTAACAGGAAAAGACCCGTAATTGAAAAATAGAGCCATATAAATAAATTATTAAAATCGAATGAAGTAATCTTTTCTGACACAGTTGCTCCAATAATAGTCCCTGACAACATAATCCTATTCATCGGGTTTGTGTGTTCTATCGCAGAATCAACGGCAAAAATATTGAAAAACTTCAGCAGTGGAATTATAATAGAAAGTAGCAGGATTCCTATAAGGAAAATTCTGTTTCTAAGATAAAATGTATCCTTACTGAAGAAAAGAATGTAACAAAGGTGAAGTAGCATAGTCCCAGCTGATACCTTCAGCAGGTATATAAGTAAATTATTCATCCTTTCTCTCCCTTCTCAATTAATTCAATAAGTTTTTTTAAATCGTCAGCACTTAATTTTTTTTCAGTAACAAAGAAAGAAACAACATTTTTGTAGGATGATCCAAAGTAATCGCTTACTACCTCTTTCATAAATATTTTTCTGTATTCCTCTTTCTTAATGAGTGGATAGTATTCATGGTTTTTGCCATAAGCTTTATGATCTATGTAGCCTTTCTCTTCAAGTCCCCGGATAACCGATGAAAAAGTAGTATAAAGAGGTTTGGGATCAGGACAAAAGTCAATAAGTTCTTTAATGAATCCCTTTTTGGCTTTCCATAGGATCTTCATTGCCTCTTCTTCTTTTCTGGTAAGTTTTTTCATTGTTATAACTGTTTTTACAAAGATACAACGTATTATTCAGTAATGCAACTAAATATATAAATAATAAACTGAAATATACGTTTGAACAATATTTATCGAGGGTTAAACCATGCTAAATACATCTATAAGAGGTAAATATATTCATTTACTTCAATAGATAATATTTTAGTGTGATTAAACGAAGGATGATAAAGATCCCCTGAGAACTATTTTAAATTGACTCTAAAAAGTGGGGAAATGGTCGAAAACTGCGATAAAAGTATACTGAGATAATCTTTTAACCTGCCGAGTTAGTGTTTGTTTTTAATACTCTAAACTAATAACCAGGATTTTGAATGAGCTTGTTATTTTTTTCTATTTCATCTTGCATAATTGGGAAGAAAAAGCATTTGTTGTCCCAGGACCTATTATCACCCTGACAATCACCTTGCACAAGTTGATCCATCTGCTTTAAGATATTTATCTGATCTCTTACCGGTATACCCACCAGGTGGCAGGGACGGGCTTTAAACCTCTTTCTGCAAACCATTGAAATGATATTGATTATGGTTATATGTGGTTTGCGGGATGTGGTTTAAAGCGACACGATGGTTATGTCTGAGAAATTGGTGCAGAAGCCGGATGTATTGAATTGGCCATTCAGATTAAAAGTATTCTACATTTCAAAATATTGATTGAAAGTGATACAAAAACACTCTTTCATTCATACCTCAATGCAGTAATTGGATTACGAATCGCTGTTTTAACAACCTGATAAATAATTGCCAGAGAAGCAATACTTACAGCCATTATTCCAGCAACCAGGAGGGCAGCAAATGGAAAATTTATCCGATATGCGAAATTCAGAAGCCATTTTTGCATAAAAAAGTATGCTACTGGTAATGCTACAACATTTGCTAGAATGATCCATTTGATTATGTCGTTCAGCAGTATTTTTGTAATTCCCGAAACGGATTCGCCAAATACTTTCCTGATTCCGATTTCCTTGGTACGTTTTGAGATTGTTACAGAAGCAAGTGCAACCAAACCCATTAATGCAATAAAAATTGAAAGAAATGTTGCATAAAAGGTCATCCTATTTATTTTTAAATCTGATTTGTACTGTTGATTAAAGTGATCATCCACAAATTCATATTCTAAAATATAATGAGGATCAACTTTTTGTAAGGTACGGGTGATAAAATTAAGTCCTTCATTAATATACCCCGGCTTTAATCTGATAAATATATCTCCCCAATTTGGTTTATTTAATGTTATAAAAAGAGGTTCGATTTTGTCATGCAGCGAGGCGAAATGATAGTCTTTAACTACTCCTATTAGATTTCCTGTATCTTCATTTAAGACTAAACGCTGCCCAATTGCGTTACCAGGTAAGTTTAGTTCCTTTTTCGCTGTTTCATTAATAATGAATGCATTGTTATCAGTAGGAATATTAATATCAAAATCACGCCCTTCAAGCAATTTTATATCAAAGGTTTTAATAAAGTCATGTGTAGTACGGTTTTGCTTTACGAGAATCTCTTTTGTGTCTCCATTTCCACATCGCCTCGCATATTGGCCACTCATTTCCTCGGCTGCAATGCCCTGTGCCAATGAAATATTCAGAATTCCCGGATTTTGAAGTAATGTTTGTTTAATTGCATCGTAACTTTTATAAATTCCTCCATTTTGATCCGTAATACTTACAACCTGTTCCATTCGGAATCCCATATCACTATTTCGCATAAAATTCATTTGCTTATAAAAAACCAATAAATCTGATATTAAGAAAATTACAATTGAAAACTGAAGGAATACCAGGACTTTTGAAAGTGTACTGATCTTCTTTCCCACCGGTGAAACACCTTTGAATATCCTTGTTACCGGAAATTTCGATAAATAGAAGGAGGGATAAATACCGGCGACTATTGCAATAATTGAGCAAAGAATTACTATTACCAGGACAAGTTTAACAGAAGTTGAAAAAGAGAGAGTAATCAGCTTTCCGGTAAGACTATTAAACACCGGTTTGGTCAACGCCGTCAGAATAAGGGCCGTAATCATAGAAAAAACAATTATCAGGAATGCTTCACCCATAAACTGACGTTGAATATTTCCATTGATTGCTCCAGCCATCTTTCTAATTCCGATCTCTTTTGCTCTGTCTTCTGCTTGAATAATAGCCAGATTGATGAAATTCACAATTGCAATAAGCAGAATGAATGCTATCAGAACTCCGGCAATATAAATATTGTTGATATTCCCATTCGGAACATCATCCCTCACATTATTTGAGTGAAGCCAGATATCTGTTAAGGCCTGTGCATGACCTATGCATTTGTTGTCACTGTTTTTCCAGAATTCTCTTGTGAGTTCATCATATTTGTCACATACCTTCTTTAATGCGGTTTCTTTTTCAACATTTTGCTTTAGTTCAACATAAGTAAGAAATTCAAGTCCACTATGCTTTACCAAATTTTCTACCTCTGATAAACCAGTTAATAAGTCAAACTGAAGATGCGAGTTTTTTGGAATATCTTCGAAAACACCTGCTATGGTATATGTTTTATATTTAGTTGTGATCATCTTCCCCACAACATCAGCTGTTCCAAAGACTTTTAATGAAAGAGATTGGCTGATAAACAGATTACCTTTGACTGATAAGTCTTCATGTGGATTTCCACTAAGAAGTTTGAAAGAGAAAACATCGAAGAAGGTAGAATCAACGCGAATTATGTGATTGTTGTTAAATCTCTTTTCATTGAACTCGAAAGTAATTATATCATTGTAGTATATACGAACACAAGCTTCAACCTCAGGTACTATGCCATTAACAACAAGGGGCAATTGTCCCTGACAAATAGCATATAATTTTGTACTCTCACCCGGAGAACTAAGTTCTGATTGAATTCTGAAGATTCGATCATGATTTTTATGAAAGCGATCATAACTCAGTTCATTGATTACAAAAAGAGATAAGTGAATAGCCAGCGTTATACAAACAGACAATCCGATTATATTTATGATTGCTGATACCTTGTTCCTAAACAAGTTCCGGAAAGTAATTAGAATATTTCTTCTGAACATAATCGTTTTGTTTTATCAAAATGAAGCTGTCTGAGTAAAAAAGTTTTGGTAAATGGGTAAAGGTAGACATGTCATAACGAAGTTGTCTAAATTGGTAAGCCCTTGTAGATTTGTCGAGTTTGTTATATCCTATAAACTAAAACTTATATCCAAAAATAAGAAAATATCTCAGTACTGGTGGAGTTTTTGCCAGTCCCGGTAAATAAAACTGATTTGTCATGATTGGTGGAGTTGGCTAAATAGTGAAAAGCTTTTATTCTTCCTTTCCTATATCTCAATAATAGTTTAAATGAGAATACGGAGACTATAAGTTTTATGCAGGCTGAGTGGGAGGGATGGGCTGGAAGGCTTACCGCAAATTCAGGGACTTCGTGTTACTTTGGATGCTTATGTTTGCATTATGTACCTGATAGCCGAAGTGACAGCCATTATTTTGATACCTGTTAAGACTGTATAAGAGAAGTAAAGGTTTAAATAAACTCATGTATAACCTTTAACAGACTCTTTTTATCAAATGGTTTTGAAATAAAACCCGAGCAGCCTGAATCAATTGCTTTTTCCTTATCCTCAGCATAAGCTGTCTGGGCTATTATCGGAATTGTATTGTTTGTTTCGCGTATCAGTTTAACAGCTGTGTAACCATCCATAACCGGCATTTTAATGTCCATTAAAATCAGATCGATATTCTTATTTGACTGAAATTTTTGTACAGCCTCCTTCCCGTTAGCAGCTCTGATTATTTCTGTATTTGCGTTTGAGAGGAAGAATCTCACAAGTTTAAAATTACTGTCAATATCTTCAGCAACCAGAATAGTCTTTTTTTCAGGAAAAACGAAATCTTCAGGAACTCTCTTTTCGTTAACGGCCAGGGTTTCCACAGCTTGTTTTTCATAAGGAATTGAAAAAAAGAACGTTGATCCTTTTCCAGGTTCTGAGGTAAGCCATATCTTTCCGCCCATTAGCTCCACATTTGCTTTTGATATAGCCAGTCCAAGTCCAGTTCCTTCATATAACCGTGAGATTGAGAGTTGTACCTGGTAAAAACGATCAAATATTCTTTGATAATATTCTTCACCTATTCCAATTCCTGTATCAGAAACACAGAATTCCAGAAACTTGTCTCTTAACACACAACCAACTTTTACATACCCTTTGTCAGTGAATTTAATAGCGTTATTTATCAGGTTTATAAGAATCTGTTTTAATTTGGTATTGTCAGTAACAATAAGAGCATCTGAATCCGGTATGTCGGATTCGCAGATTAATTGAATTTTTTTCTCACTGACTTTGGGTAAAAACTGATCATATAATGATTTAAATGTTGAATTAATATTGATCCCATTTTTTGCAATTTTTACTATATTGGCTTCAATATTCGAAATATCAACAATGTCGCTTATTATTGCAAGAAGATGATTACTACTCTGTATGATCACTTCAATATAATCCATGCGCGATTGTTCATTAAGATCAGGTTCCCCAAGTAGTGCACAAAAACCAACTATTGCATTCATCGGTGTCCTGATCTCATGTGAGATATTATTGAGGAACGCTGTTTTTAACCTGTCACCCTCTTCAGCTTTTTCTTTTGCATTAATAAGCTCCTCTTCAGATTGTTTCCTGTCGGTTATATCCTGAAAAATCTCAAGCATTGTCTTTTTACCCTGGTACATCATACCGGTATGACTAATCTCAAATATCCTGTTATCAAGCACCCCGTGCGATTCATAAGCTTCTGTCTCCCCTATAGTTATGCCTTTTATTAAAGGACATTCGCTGCATTGCTTTTTATCATCACGGTATATTTCCCAGCATTTTTTCCCGATTGCCTCTTCGCCGAAAAGTTTTTTGAAATTATCACTCTGAAATAGAACAGTTCCTTTTTCGTCAACGATATCCATTCCGAATGGAATTGTTTTGAGTAGTGATTCACTGAATAAATAACTCTGTATTAATTCCTCTTCCGCCCGTTTTCTTTTAGTTATATCACGGCCAATACCAACCAGTCCGGTAATTTTTCCATCCTTATCGCGCAGAGGGATTTTTGTAGTTTGTAACCAGCACCTTTCCCCATTCTTGCCGAGAAAATCTTCTTCACGCTCAATTATTGCTTCTCCTGAGTTTATCAACTTTTTATCATCAGTATAACCTCTCTCACCAATAGGACCGGGAAATAATTCAATATCTGTCTTTCCAAGAACCTCTGTTTCCTCTTTAAATCCTATATTCCTGACATCTGCTGTGTTAGCAATGACTTTTCTGCAATCAATATCTTTAATATAGATCACATCGGGAATGTTATCAATCAGTGTACGAAGTATTTTGTGTTCATAAATTATTGTCTGTTCAGCACGTTTACGTTCGGTGATGTCTCTGACAGTACATTGAAGAACTTGTTCTTCTCCAAAATCAACAGTTGATAAAAGCACTTCGGTATAAAAATCTTCACCATCAGTGCGGCGATGAGTCCAATCAAATCGGTTAATTCCTTCCTGATATGCAACATTGATATATTCCTGCGATGCTTCATAGGAGTTTTTACCGTCAGGCTGAACAATGGGTGAGAGTTCAGCAGGGTAAAATTTAAAAAATTCTTCTTTCGTATTTACTTTAAACATTTTCAAAGTCTGAGGATTGCAATCAAAAGAACCATCTTTATTCATAAGTATAATGGCATCGTTTGAGTTTTGGAATAAAACTTTGTACCTTCCTTCGCTCTTAAGCAGTTCTTCTTCAGCTTGTTTTCTCTCAGTAATGTCCATTGCGATGAAGGTAATTCCTCTTGTAAGGTCATCTTTGTCCAGAGGAGTCGAACTTAAAAATATGTTTAAAATTCTTCCATCTTTACATTTAAAACGGGTTTCAACCGATCCTGTACCCTTTTCAGAGAGATGCCTGTATATTACAATTCCCGCACTTTCATTTTGTTCATCTTTTGCATATATCGTTTCAGCATTTTTACCTATCAGTTCCGTCCGGTTATAGCCAGTCATCTTACAGAAAGTGTCATTAATTTCCATAAAAACCTGGTTAACAAGCAACCCGATACCGACGGGAGCAGCGCTGAAAATACTTTGAAGTTTTTCTTCGTTTTCCCTCAACAATAATTCAGCCGCTCTCTTTTCAATCTGTATATTATGTTGCTCAATCGCCCGCTTTATGGCTGAAGGGAGACGTATGAGCCTGTCCTTCAATATATAATCAACTGCTCCTTTTTTTAACAATTCTACGGCGGTCTCTTCACCAATTGTTCCGGAAATACAGATAAAGGGAACATCGGGACAGATTTCCACAGACCATCGCAACGCTGTGAAGCCATCGAATCCGGGTAATTTGAAATCAGCTAAAATGAGGTCATACTTATGGCTGCTAAGTAAAGAAACAAACTCCTTCTCTGCAGCAGTGCAGTCCATGTTTAAATTATATCCTGCATCTATCAGCAACTCACGCATGATCTCAGCATCCTGCGGCGAGTCCTCAAGACATAGTACTTTTAATACCTCGTTCATCTTATCCTTAGTCTTTATCAGATAATTTAATCAAAGGTGGCACTTCATTAATGACAGCCCAAAAGACACCCAACTGCTTCACAGCTTCAATAAATTCTTTGAAATTGACAGGTTTTACAACATAAGCATTAACTCCAAGCTCATAACTTTTAATCACATCCTGCTCCTCACGTGAGGAAGTAAGCATGACTACCGGAAGAGTATGCAGTTTTTTATCGCTTCGAATTGCTTTAAGAACTTCTATACCATCCATACGGGGCATTTTAATATCGAGCAGTAAAACTGCAGGATTCCCGGGTTTGCGTTGTTTATACTTTCCTTCACAACGCAGATAATCCATAGTTTCCACACCATCTCTTACAACAATAACGTTATTGGCAAGATTATGATCTCCCAGAGCCTCAAGTGTCAATTCAATATCCTTGGGGTTGTCTTCTGCTAAAAGAATTGTTCGAATTTCTACCATCATATTTCCTCCTTATTTTTTGGGATTGAAAAATAGAATACAGCTCCTTTGTCGGGTTCGGCTTCAGCCCATGTACGTCCTCCATGACGCAATACTATCCTGTGAACATTTGCCAGGCCAATACCTGTTCCTTCAAATTCTTCAGTAGAGTGCAGCCGCTGGAAAACTCCGAAAAGTTTATGAGCGTACTGCATATTAAACCCAACTCCATTATCGCGCACAAAGAATACCAATTCTTTTTTCTCCTCATGGACTCCAATTTCGATCCTGGCATTCTTCCTTGTGCGTGTGAACTTTACAGCATTGCCCAGAAGATTCATCCAGACAAGATGGAGCATTGCTTCATCGCCATATACAGAAGATAATTTTCCCTGGACCCATTCGATTTTACGATCAGGATTATCTTTACACAGCGATTCTGTAACTTCTTTAACTATTTCATTCATATCAACATCCGACTGGCTCATCTCTATACGACCGGTTCTGGAAAATTGCAAAAGGTCGTCGATCAGCACTCCCATTTGACGCACGGAATCAGAAATGGAATAAAGATAGTGCTGTCCCTTTTCGGATAAATCTGATTGAAAATGTTTATTGAGCAATTCCACGTACCCGCTTACATGGCGCAGTGGCGCCCTGAGGTCGTGGGATACCGAATAACTGAATGCTTCCAGTTCTTTGTTAGAGGCTTCCAACTGAGCGGTTCGCATAACAACACGGTCCTCAAGTTCAGCGTTGAGTTTAAGTATTTGTTCTTCCGCCAGTTTGCGATCGGTTATGTCCCAGAAGATGCCGAGCACACCCATGATCTCGCCATCCTTGTTCCGGACTGGCGTCTTGATAGTGTTAACCCATGTTTCTTTCCCGGCTACCACATACTGCTCTTCTATCTCCTCGGTTTTTCCAGTTTTGATTATTCTCACATCGTCAGCATGATACTTGTCGGCTAGCTCACTGGAAAATAATTCGTAATCCATTTTCCCGATAACTTCTTCCGGGCTGATGCCCAAATCGCGTGCGAGATTCTCGTTGACCGAGACCCATTTAAAGTCTCTGCCCTTTAAGAAGATTTTTTGAGGGATGTTCTCAACAAGAGTTTTGTATCTGGCCTCGCTTGCGAGCAAGGCTTCCTCCCCGCGCTTGCGCCCAGCCTCTTTTTCGGCATACTCCATTGCGAAGGAGATATCCAATGCCAGTTCATCCAATAGTTTTAATTCTGCTTCATCAAAGAACTCCTGTTCATCGGAATAAAAAGTTAGCGCCCCTTTCAGAATGTCAGAAACCTTTAACGGAAATGAAGCAGATGAGCGGAAACCAAGTTCAAAGGCAATCTTCTGGCAGGGAGCCATCTGTTCATTTTCAATGATATTGCAAATATTATGTTTTCCCTGGCGCAGAGCAGAATCAATCGGACAATAACTCAAAGGTTCACAGTTCAAAGAAATATTTATTTGTTCGTGATAGCCATTGGTTCTGCCGGCTTGTGCAATCACCTGCAGTTTTTGGGATGATTCATCCATAAGTCCTATCCAGGCCATGCCAAAACCACCCTGTTCCACAGCAATGTTACACACTTTCTCAAACAATTCATTCGGAACCCGTGTTCGGACAATAGCCTGATTGATGTCGCTTAATAGTGAATAAATGCGGTTAAGTTTGCGAAGTTGTCCTTCTGCTTTTTTTATTTCATCAATATCTGTATTGGAACCAAACCATTTGATAATATTTCCTTCAGCATTACGCATCGGTACTGCCCTGGTTTTGAACCAATGATACACAGCGTCAATTCTTCGGATACGGAATTCAATGTCGAAACTTTCTCCTTTTTTTACTTTTTCCATCCACCTGGAAACCGTTCCGTCTCTATCTTCGGGGTGAAGTTGCTCGAGCCAGCGGTAACCCAACTGTTCTGTTTCCGGTACTCCGGTATATTCCACCCATTGTTTGCTTAAATAATCGCAGGGACCATCCACTCTGCAAGTCCAAAAAAGCTGGGGCAACGATTCTATCAGTTCTCTGAAACGTTTTTCATTATCTCTTATCACTTTTTCAGCTTGTTTGCGTTCGGTAATATCAATTGCCGACCCTTCTAGGTATCCTTGTTCGGGAAAGAGATTTACCGAGATCGAAAGAGTTCGGATCTCTGAACTTTTTGTGAGTATATCCATTTCATAGTCGTGAAGGGAACCTTCTTTAAGAAGATTTTCCACCATTCTGGAACGTGCGTCAGCATCGGCCCAACATATTGTAGCCGGATTGTCAAGCATTTCTGATTCGTTGAAGCCAAAAATCCCGCAGAGTTTACGATTCACAGCAAGGATCGCCGTACCATCGAGCTTCGAGCGATACATTCCTACCTCGGCGTTTTCGAATAGCGAGCGGTATTTAACTTCACTTTCCTGCAACGCGGTTCCTGTTTCAAGCAATTTTCTGTAAATATTTTTTTGCCGGTTATTGTAAAGCCATGAAATGCCAATTCCAAAAAACAGAAGCAAGAGTAGTGTAATAATGATGACGATTTCAGTCCTGTACTTGAGTTCAGAGAAGATCTCGATTTGATCAACTTTAGCAATCATGAACCAGGGAGTTCCTGGAACCGGACGAATATCTGAAAGCACTCTGACTCCGCGGTAATCTAACCCCTCAAAAATTCCTATATGACCCAAAACTGCCTGTACCGCCGGGACTTTGATACTTGTTAATGGAACCCGAAGTTTCAAAGCAGTGTTTGAGATGTGGCGCAATTCATTTTCGTATAGAATGCTGTCACCATCCCTGCGGATAATAAGCGTCTCGGCAGACTTACTGGATGTTGGCCAGGATTGTATGAGCGGATACAGATAGTCATACGGATTTACACGCAGAACCAAAACCGCAACCGCAACATTTTTGTCATTCAAAATCGGAGCAAAAATATCAAGGTGAATAGTATCGTGTGCCGGAGAAAAATAGAAATCACTTAAGAACGCTTTTTTGTCCTGAAACGCTTTATTGCAATAATCAATGGTTTCTGAATCAATGTGTTTGCGGTTGGTATTGAGACCAAGTAAAAGTTTTCCCCCATCAGAAACTATAATGACATCTTCATATTTATAGTTATATTTCAATAAGGCAAATCGCTCAAGGAGATCTTTTCCCAGAGTACTATCCTGTGAAAGAAGCCATCTCGAAAAGTTTTGCCGGATAAAAGGGCTTTCTGCAATTACCTGAGCATCTGCCAATCTTTCCTCACGCCAATTCGTAATCTGGTCTATTTTCAAATCAGCAATCGTCCTCAGATTACTGTACTGTTCCTTTCGGAGAATTTTCTTTTCGTACCGATAATAGAAATACCCACATGAGATAATAAGGATGAAGACAGCCAAACTCAGCACAAGCATTGGTAGCTTTTTCATCAGAGGTTTATTTTGTTGATTCTTCATAATATATCTTCTTCAATCATCATATGGATTTGATTTTTTTTTATTAATTCCAAGTTTTTAAATTTACTGGAAAGTTCTATCCCATAACGTTTAAAAGCCAAAGCGTGGAACTGTAACTTACTGCAAGGTGGCTTTGGTAAACGAAAACACAAATAAGAACAGCCCACGCATTGCGAGGGCATTGTTCTTATTCTATTTTTGTCTTTTTGAAATTTACCAGATTTCCTTGCAAAAAATAAGTAATGCTTCAGTATTATGAATATTTAAAGAACGATAATACACAAATGTACGAAATATTTGGATTTACAATATATTTTATAGGTAACGAAGTGCTTCCAAATTATTGAAAAACATTTCTTTAGGCTGTCAGGTGGGTTAGTTTTTTAAATCCCGGAAGATGACCTGCAGTAGAGGCTTGCACGCCGAAGCCTTTTGGCGTAGGCGAGCAGCCCTATTGACTTTGTACCGGCAGACAGATTAACTAAAGCACCGTCCGAGGTAGTGTTTCGTTATTATATTGTTTAACTATTGTCATTCAGTCTTTTACACAACGTACTGAGAATCCATTGTTCTTATTAATATAGCTGATGGTGACATCTTTGGTATGACCGTAAATGAGAACTTGGTTGGCTCTTTCAGTATCCTCCTCAGTAGAACACCACCACCAGCAATTATATCCAAGAACGTAGAACTCACCCTTTTCATTTCGGTAACCTCCAGGAATAGCAGTAAAACCCGATTCATTTGTTGCAGCTGATATTGGCTTTTGCCAATGAATAGTACCTGCTTCTTTTAATTTATCACCTGCATTTAATTCGCCTCCCCAGTAAGTCAACAGTGCTGACCAGTCATCTTTTGAGGATAGATGCCAGCCTGAAGGACATACTTTTTTAGCAGTTTCCCAGTTATACAAGTATCCATAGATTATTGCATTATTTTCGTTGTTTTCGTAGGCATAGCATCCACTAGTTGCTTTGTATGCAAGGTTTTCTGCCATCCATGTTATAGTCGCGATTTTTACCGTTTTATAGGTTTTTTTATCTCTTGAATCGGTATAAGTACCTGTTTCCTGAGCTATAATGTTAATTGCAACAGTTAAAATGGCAATTGTCATTAATAAAGGTTTGGTTTTCATATTTTTTTTAAATTGGTTTCTAGATATTTGTCAGGTAGTTATAAGCGAATTCTAGCTTGTGTTTCAGCATTTCTATAATTACGCTTGACTTGCCTATTTGTTGTCATATGGCTAAGTTCTTAAATCTTGGTAGATTGGAGTGGATCTCTCGTAATCAATTATTTGTCCAGAACAGCATTTATGAATTATATAAAAATACGAAATGTCTGGTCTCAATATAAAACTGTCTAGTCCTTCAGTAGAGGTACAAATGGCCCCAAAAGAGTAACTTGTTAAAAGATTAAAATTCAACACTTTTAAAAAGTAGTTACATAAGAGATATTTATAAGTCAGTTCCTCTGGAGTCTCGGAAAGAGCTGAAAATGAATGCTAACAGCCCGGTGGTTTAGTGAGTTGCGGACAATGCCCGCCATAGCCAACCGATCCCGCCGAAGCGGGAGAGCTCGCCGAAGACACCTGCCTGCCAGCCGTCAGGTTAGCTTAAGCCTGTTTTTATAGGATTTATATTAAGAAGTTTTTAAGTTTATTATTTAATTTTACTGAACCTCGGGGTTGTACTTTTCATAGCACCGACCGAGTTAGCAAACAGTTTTTATTTCTTTGTCTTGCAGGTGTATATTACCTTTTGATTTGTTACTTCGCTACCAAAAGCTTGATCAGTAGTGGTATAAGTTTTTAAAGTATTACCAGAGCAATCAAATAAGTTAATCTGCTGATAACTATTGCATAATGGGTCATTCATTATTGGATAAAAAACTGTTTGTTTACTATAGGTGGCTTGAATAATCGATATTTGACAAGTACAATTTGTAAATGAAGCCTTTAATTCCTTAAGCCATGGAAGGTCTTCAAGTGGATTGTTACAATTACATACTTTATCAACTTTTTCACAACTTAGAATCAGAATGAAAATCGCAATGATCAGGAAGCTCTTTTTCATGACTACAGGATTAGGTTTATTATAAGTTAAACAATAATCATGCCAATTGTACATAGATCAGTTAGAAGTTATTCTGTGAAGGTGGAAGGCAACCTATCCCGCCAAGTAAGACACATACAATCAACGAGTTACTAGTCATTTTATCAATGCTATATCTAATCAAATTATTATAATCAGGTATTGGAGATCTAATCTATCAACTAAAGCTGGTATAACAGTGATTGTATGAAGTCATTCCATCACTCTAATATACTTTTCAATATTTATTCTGTTGACTCCCGCACTTTCAACTTTCTCAACACCAGTTTGAATTAGTGTATCAGCTTTAATAGAAATTGTAAATTTAAAATCGTTGCCCTCCCAATTTCTAGCATTGCAATACTCTAAATGTTCAGTGTACAAACTGTCACTAAGTGAATAACGACCTCCTCCTGAGACAAAAACAGCATCAGAATCTTGTCCTTTTTTTAAATCATGCTGTAAAAAAGCGAAATGGGTATCATTGATGATTTTAATGAAGGATATGTTTTTCCTATAATCAGTCACTATAGTATCGCCCTTCTCTATAAGGGTACCTGTAATAAGTTGCCAGGTTCCTACTAATAAAAATGAAGATGGCTTTGAAATTTTTCCTTTGCACGACAATAATGTCATTACAATTACTACAAATGCGATTTTAATTTTCATGATTTAATTATTTATTACAATTTTATATTCAGTCCTTAACGAAATTAATACATTTTATACTTTACGATTTAAGAACATTAAGTTAAGAATGATTTTATCATTGTAGTATACTGGAATAAATAAAATGTGTTCGCAGCTTAATGATAGGCTGCCAATATTTTGCTGCTGGCAGATAATCAAGGCATTGCTTCACCTTACAGCGAACAGCCCGACGGTTTAGTCAGGCGCCGCCCGAGTCAGGGCTGGTGGCGTTTTTGCCAGTCCCGGTAGATGGACGTCAAAAAGGTGCAGACAGCATGTCGGCACCAGATTATAAAAGTAATTTTTATTTTCTATTCGAAATTAAATAAGCAATAAGAGCTGGAACGTTACCAAATAGCACAAATATTGACCAAAGAATATATTT
>Ga0302161_10000081_pt1 | contig 21149 bp, 17 predicted proteins | sample I_Fen_E2_1_FD_193498 | JGI IMG/M metagenome (GOLD analysis project Ga0302161, IMG submission 193498) | Peat permafrost microbial communities from Stordalen Mire near Abisko, Sweden - I_Fen_E2_1 | ecosystem: Environmental > Terrestrial > Soil > Wetlands > Permafrost | place: Sweden: Abisko...
TAGATTTTTGAGCATCATTTCCTCCATGATTCAATGCCATAAGTGCACCTGCAGCAATTTGCATCTTTAAAAATAATTTATTTACTACACGAATCTTAAATGGTTTTAAAATATAATTTAATAGTAACATTAGTATATATCCTACTGTAAATCCTATAACTGGAGCAATAAATATCCATATTATTACATCATGAAAAAGATTATACCAATTAACTACATCGAATCTACAAGTGTAAGCTATTCCGCCTCCTACTAATGATCCTATTAATGCATGAGATGAACTACTTGGAATGCCAAAATACCATGTAATTAAATTCCATACTATTGCTGAAATTAAAACACCAAATATAACCCATTGAGGTATAGATGTATGACTTACAATATTCTCACCTACCGTTTTAGCAACTGCAGTTCCTGTAAATGCACCAATAAAATTAAATATCGAGCATATTAATATAGCCTTTGCTGGCGAAAGCGCTCTTGTAGTAATTGAAGTAGCAACTGCTGTAGCGGTATCATGAAATCCATTAATAAAGTCAAATATTAATACAAAAATTACTATTAATATTGTTATGACTAAAGTACTATGCATTCTTAATGACAACTCCCTCTACAGTGTTTGCAATCTTTTCACACCTATCAACAGTATTTTCTAAAATTTGATATATTTCTTTCCACTTTATAACTTCTATAACATTAGTTTCATTTTTGAATAATTCTGCTACTGTTCTTCTAAATAACTTATCGGCTTCATTTTCAATTTCATTTATAATTCTAATTTTCTCTTTTATATATTTTGATTTATTACCCATTAAACTAATCCCTTCCATAGATTCTAAAATATGATTAGTACATTTAACTATCATATCGGCTAAAAGTTTGGATTCATGTGTACTTTCATCAATACTAAACATCATAAATGTGTGCATTGTTGAATTAATTAAATCTAATATGTCATCCATTTCCTTAATTAATAAATAGATATCTTCCCTATCTATTGGAGTTATGAATGCTTCGTTTAACTCTTTAGTTATAATACTTACTAATTTGTCTCCTTTATGTTCTAGCTCTTGAATTTCATTAACATAAGCTTCCTTATTAGATAAAGAATCCATACTTTTTCTTAAAATCATTGCAGCTTTATTTACATTTCGAGCTGCTTTTAAAAACATTGTATAGAATTTATCTTCTTTTGGCTTAAAGTTAAACATAATATCACATCTCCCTATAGAATATAAATACTCAATATTTTATTAAAAATCATACCCTTTTTCAGTATATTCCATTTTAACCAAGTATTAAACTGTTTTTAATAAACTTAACCTAATTTTAATATTACTTTTGCTTTTACTTTTACTTAATTAACAATTATATTAGTTTAAATTTCAACATTTTAATATATTGGTATGTTATGAAATCTAAAGAAGTAATAAAAAGTTGAACAAATTAATTGTTGGAGTTATGCGTTTTAAAATAAAAACAAGCCTATAGACCTCATTTTATGATGATCTACAGGCTTATTTATTAAGTTCATAGAAATTTTTAATTATGTAACAAAAATATATAAATTCTTCTAAAAATTATACAAATAGCTTCATTATATTTATAATTATTGCTGAAAGACCTGCTGTTATTGGTATAGTTATAACCCAGGCCCAAACTATATTTTTAGCCACTCCCCATTTTACTGATTTAAATCTTTTAGATGCTCCAACACCCATTACAGTTGTTGAAATTATGTGAGTTGTACTAACTGGAGCATGGAATAATGTTGCAATAAATATTACAGCTGCGCCACCTGTTTGAGCTGCAAATCCATTCACTGGTGTTAATTTTGCCATCCCGCTCCCCATAGTTTTGATAATCTTTTTTCCTCCTGATGCAGTTCCAAGTGCCATAGCTAAAGCACAACATGCAATAACCCATGTAGGCACTTCAAACGTAGTAATAAGTCCACCGCTTAATAAAGCCATGGTTATTAGTCCCATAGATTTCTGAGCATCATTACTACCATGATTTAAAGCCATAAGTGCACCCGCAACAATTTGTAATTTTAAAAATACTTTATTTACTATCTTAAGATTAAATGGCTTTAAAATCCAATTTAATAATTTCATTAATATGTATCCTACTGTAAATCCTATAACCGGTGCAATAAATATCCATATTATTACTTCATGAAAAAGATTATACCAGTTAACTACGTTAAAATTATTATTATAAGCTATTCCTCCACCTATTAATGCTCCTATTAATGCATGAGAAGAGCTACTTGGAATACCAAAATACCATGTGATTATATTCCATATTATTGCTGAAATTAAAACACCTAGTATAACCCATTGCTTTATAGAGTTATGACTAACGATACTTTCCCCTACAGTTTTAGCAACTGCTGTTCCAGCAAATGCACCTATAAAATTAAATACAGAACATATTATTATTGCAGTTGTTGGTTTAAGTGCTCTAGTAGTAATAGTAGTAGCAACAGCTGTAGCTGTATCATGAAATCCATTGATAAAATCAAATATTAATACTACAATTACTATTAATATTGTTATGGTCATAGTACTAAGCATTCTTAATGACAACTCCCTCTACTGTATTTGCAATTTTTTCACAATTATCAATAGTATTTTCTAAAATTTGATATATTTCTTTCCATTTAATAATTTCTATAGGATTTATTTCATTTTTGAATAATTCTGATACTGTTTTTCTAAATAAACTATCAGCTTCACTTTCAATTTTATGTATAGCTATAATTTTTTCTTCTATGCGTTTCGCTTTATTACCTACTGAATTAAGCCCATTCATTAATTCTAAAATATGTTTAGTACAATCTACTATCATATCAGCTAAAAGCTTAGCTTCATCAGTACTTTTATTAATATCATACATCAAAAATCTATGCATAGTTGAATTAATTAAATCTAAAACATCATCAAGTTTCTTGATTAATGAATATATATCTTCTCTATCAATTGGAGTTATAAATGCTTCATTTAATTCTTTTACTACAATAGTTACTAATTTGTCTCCCTCATGTTCTAAGTCTTCAATTTTTTTAACATTAAGTTCTTTATCTGATAAAGAGTCCAAACTTGCTCTTAAAATTATTGCCCCTTCATTTACATTTTGCGCTGCTTCTAAAAATAATTTGTAAAATTTGTCTTCCTTTGGCTTTAAGTTAAACATACTATCACTTCTCCCTATCTTATGTAAATATTAGACACTTCTTAAAATATCATAGCCCCGTACAAGTATATTATATATTTAATAAATTTTAAACTGTTTTTAACAAAACTTAACCTAAATTTAATAATACATATGTTTAAATCAACAAATATATTTCTTATTTTTTAAATTTCAATCAAAAAGCACGCAAAATTTGTCTTGCGTGCTTTAAATATTTTATAATATCTTAATCATTATTTTTCTTAATTCTTGGGAAATATGTAGTATGAAGTAATTCATGAGCCTTATGGCTTAATGGATGATCTAAATATTTTTCATAAATTGCTAGAACTTCTGGATTTTCATTTGATCTTCTAAGGTTCTTAGCTCTATCTATATCATTTAAACCCTCTGCTCTTTTTTGTAATGCTACTTGTTTATTTCCCTTTATTTTAGGTTGACCACCACCGCCAACACAGCCACCTACACAAGCCATTATTTCGATAGCATGGAAGAATTCTTCACCAGATCTTATTTTATCTAACATCTTAGCCGCTTCTCTAAGTCCATGAGCAACTCCTATTCTAAGTTTTATGTCTCCAGCTTCAAGCTCGCAAACCCTAAAGCCATCCCATCCTCTAAGACCTTCAAATTCTATATTATCAAATCTCTTTCCAGTCATCTTTTCAAGAGCTGTTCTTGTAGCAGCTTCAATAACTCCACCTGTTCTACCGAAAATAATTCCAGCACCAGTATATTCGCCCATAACTGGATCTATCTCGTCATCTTCAAGTTCTTTTAGATTTATTCCTGAGTTTTCAAATATTTTAATAAGCTCTCTTGTTGTTATTACATAATCAACATCGTAATTCATATCTACTGAAAATTCTGGTCTTGATGCTTCATATTTTTTTGCAATACATGGCATAATTGCAACTGAAGTCACTTCATCTCTTTTAAGACCTTTTTCCTTAGCCCATATCTCCTTAGCAACTATTGCAAACATCTCCATTGGTGACTTTGCAGATGAAGGAACATCTAACATATCACCATAGTTTTCCTCTATAAATTTAATCCATGACGGACAACATGAAGTAAGAATTGGAAGTTTAACACTTTCATCTCCAGCTAAATGTCTTTCAAGTCTATCTTGAAGTTCTGCTGCTTCTTCCATTATAGTTAAATCAGCACCCCAACTTGTATCAAATACAAAGTCTACTCCTAACTTTTTAAGACCTGCTGCTAATTTCTTTTCAACATTTTCTCCTGGTTCAAATCCAAATGCCTCACCTATTGCAACTCTTATAGCTGGCGCCATTTGAGTAATTACTACTTTATTAGGTGTAGCTAAATCTCTAAGGAATAAAAGAGTATTATCTCCGGCTGTGATAGCATCAACAGGACATGCTGATATACATGCACCACAATGAGTACATCTCTCATAATCTATATCATGTTGTTTTTTCAATTCTCCATTTATGCAATCCACAGGACATGCTCTTTTACAACTTCCACATCCAATACATTTTTTTGTAATTGTTAATTTTATAAGATGATTACATTGTGATGTGTAGCATTTTTTGTCTTCTATATGTTCTTCTATTTCTGCATAAAATTTTTCTATTATTTCTTCCATAATATTATGTTTTTGATGCATTTTACCTTTTACAGTTACCGCAAGATTTCTTAAAAGATAAATTTCACGGATATTAGATACACCTTTACTTATTCTGTCTAAAATATTAAACATTTCAGTTATGTCATCTTTAACAATTTCATAATTCTTATATGAACCATCTTTAATTTTTGCGAGTAAATACTCTATGTAGAATTTCTCAAACTGAATTATACAATCTTCTTGTGATAAGATAATAATAGTTCTGGTAATATTTTCATAAAATAATCCAAAATCAAATTCTTTATCTAAGCTATCTTCAGTTAAAAAACCTCCAAATGGAAGTCCAATTTGAGCTGCTTTAAAATTGCTCTTATTTATAATTCCTCCGCAAAGCTCTATTATATCTCTAAGACTAGCACCTTCAGGTACTTCTATTATTCCCGGCTTATTAATTTTTCCACAAATAGCTATGCTTCGTTTATTATTATCCGTTATTTCTTTTAATTCTTTTTCACTAAAAACAGAAAATACAGAACCTAATGCACTTTGTATTAAAGCTGTCTTTTTATCCGTCATAATATTCACTCCCTAACTTAATTTTAAATTCTATAGTTTTACAATTATTTATCTTATAAATATTAAAATTTGTACTCCTAATAGATATATAAATTTTTATTATTAAATAAGAACAAATCATAATAATTATACTTATTAAAGTAATAATAGTAAAGTCATATTTTTCTCTAGAAATTCTTTTGAAAGTTCTTCTTCAAATGTACCTTCCCTTATTCTTTAACGATTCTAAACTTAGTTACCCGTTTGAAATTTTATTTATCTGATAGCTAGCATTCGTAACACTCCCACTATAGATGAAACTCCTCTTCCTAAAATCAGAGGAGTAAGCGATTCACACTAAATCATAGATTTAGGTTCTCTGCTTAACTGTGAGATAACGGCTGCATGCTCCTAGACGAGGTGCCCCTTGTGGGTACATTGTGCCCCCTGAGGGTATAAGTTCAACTAAGATTCAGATGGGGATCAAACCCCACTTGAATCAAGTTTCACTTGATATCTTTAATAACCTCTTCATTAAACTTATCAATTCCAATTCTATCAATAAGAAATCCTAGCTTTTCTCCAGGTTCTGCTGCTTCCTTATAATATTCAAAAATATTATCTACTAACTTTAATGCTTGATCTTCTGTTATATCTTTTATAATAATATCAGCTATCCTTGGATTATAACCTGCTGATCCTCCAGCTGTTACAATAAATCCTGTTATATCAGCAATTACTCCGACATCTTTACTATATACACTACCACAAGCATTTCTACATCCTGCTACTCCTATTTTAGTTCTACATGGCACTTCCATCCATTGATATTTTCTTGAAAGCTTCATCCCGGTACCAATGGTATTATATTTTGACCTTTTACAATATCCAGCAGGACACATCTCAACATTCTTTACTGAATTTTGTGTTTTAACAGCAGGCTCCATACCAAGTTCATCCCAGATACTAGGTAAATCTCCCTCTTTTAAATTAGTAATCAATATTCTTTGCCCTGATGTTAACTTTAATACTCCATTATATTTTTTTGCTACATCTACAATTTTTTGCATTATATCTATAGTTATAAAACCACCTGGAATATGTGGTGTTATCCCATAAGTTCTCTTTCCATCTCTTATTTTTTGAAGATTTCCAAAGTTCATCTTGTTTCCTCCTTTTATAGCTACTTATACTTTATTTCACCAATTATCTTATTTAAGAAATTATAGCACTTTTATTTATGTTTTGTAATCTCAACGTTACTAATTATAATTTATTTATAATTTATTTTTATAACTTCTCTTGTTCTAGTATAAAAAATTACAAATAAAACAGCAAATTTATTATTACATTGTATTCTCGAATTGTATACTACTAATAGTTTAAAGCTCAGGTTTTCTAGTTATAAGAAAACCTAAGCTTTACCATTTTTTATATTATATTTTTCATATATTCTACAATTAACTCATCTAAATCTCGGCTTATTTTTAATGTTTCTTTATATTCTTCTGTTTCATCCGAAGATATACACATTTCATTTAAAACAGTTCTCAATTCTTGAATTTTATAAGTTAGTATTGATAATTTTTTATTTTTATTGAATTCGTCCTCTGTTCTTTTTTGTTTTTCTTCAGAAGCTTTTTTCTCCAATTCTATCAAAATATTTTTAATATCAACTATTTGATTTTCACTGCAATAAACTCCAAATTTCGCCTTCAGATTAATAAGTTTATCATTATATTCAAATAAAATATCCTCTAGCAAATATCTTATTTTCTCTGAAATCTTGCATGCTTCTTCTTTATCTATATTATTCAAAACGATTATAAATTTATCACTAGAATATCTACCAATCCAATATGAATCATATACAACTGAATCGCCAATAAGTTTAGTAAAATCTTTTAATATTTTTCCTTTTATGTCTTGTCCATATTCATATTTTAAACTTTTAAAATTATCTATTTCTATCATGATTATGGAAAATAAATATTTATTAACGACACTATTCGTTACATTAGATGGCAATGTTTGTTCTATATATATTCTATTATAAGCACCTGTTAAATCATCTCTAATGATTTTTTCATTTATATTGTCAATCACTGAATTAATATCATTCAAATAATTAATATTTGACATTTTATTATTCTGTGACGATATATCTTTTATTATTTCAACAACATACGTTTCATCGTTAATAGTTACTGGAGTTGCAACTATTAACATAACCTTATTATCAAAATACTCCATTTTAATAAACGTATCTTTTTCAATATAGGCTCTCATTGAAATACAATTGCTACATAATGTACCTTTATTAAAATTCTCATAGCATTTTCCAGTAAGTTTTTTAATATCGTTATTCTTAGTACTTAATATATTTTTATTAATTGGATTAATAACTCTAATAACATCATACATATTTTCCATCAGTGATAATTTTTTCTTTGCTATTTCATATAACTCGTTCATTTTAAAGCCTCCAATTTAACTAGTATATACAAATAATAACGATATTAGTTCTTAAAAATTTAAACACATTTAACATTTTTTATTTATGTATTGAAAATTATTATACAATTATATACAAAAATGTACAAGCATTACTAATAAATAATAAAAAGTTTATTGTCCACTTACAATACAATCTCGCATTAAAAATCATATTGAGTCGTATTAAATTTAAATAACCTAACGCAACCTCTATTGTTAAGAAGTGCGTTAGTTGAATTTCTTTTTTCCTGTATGCGGTTTATCATGAAGATTATCATCTTAGTTCGCACTCTTGTTACTTTTTTATTCCCTTCTTAAAGATTCAACAGGATCTAATTTAGCAGCTTTATTAGCTGGTAATAATCCAGCTAATGTACTTATAAAAATACTTACACTTACTCCAAATATTCCATAATAATTTTTTATTAAAACTAAGCTTAAACCAAACAATTTATTTGACATAATATTTATGCCTTTCGCTAGAACATACGAAAATGCGATTCCAATTGCACCACTAAAAAGTCCTATTAAAAATGCTTCAGAAACAAAAATTCTACGTATATCTTTTTTACGTGCCCCAATAGCTTTAATTATTCCTATTTCTTTCGTTCTCTCTACAACGCTAATATACATAACAACTATTATCATAATCGCTGATACTACTAAAGATATTGCTGCAATTCCTGATAATACATATGTTAAAATATCTATCATTTGATTAAACATAGATGCCATTTGTTCTTGAGAAGATTCTGAATAACCAAGTTCTTTAACTTTTTCCTTAATTCCAGTTGTATACTTGCTACTAGTTGTATTAACATAAACTACATTTGGCTTTAATTTATAACTATTATCTGAATAAAATTTTTCTAAATCTGAATAATTCAAAAAAACAGATTTCATTGTTGCAGTCAAATCTCCACCTGTTGTAGTATAAATCCCACTTATAATACAATCTTTATTTAAAACTTTTTGGTTTACTAAAATATGTAAATTAACTTTTTGACCAATAATACCTTCTCCTAACTTATCACTTAAAGCTTTATTAATTAATATTTCCCCGTCTTTAGGCAAAGCTCCTTTTTCAACATTTGAATTTGTAATATTTGATGATATAGTTGAAATTTTCATTAAGTTACTACCTTTACCGTTATAAACTAGTGTATTAACACCCAAAGAAATTAAAGTATATCCCCTTTCTACAGAAGATACATTTTCTATTTTAGATAAATTATCAATATCGCTTTCTTCAAATGGTTTAGTGGAATTAACATCTGGTTTTTGTATAGTTGTAATATCCAAATTAATATTTTCATCTTCTTGACTAGGCATATTAACTTCTATTACTAAAGGATTTACATAACTATTCATAGTTTTATTAAAATAAGCTTTAACCCCATTACCTAAAGATAACATTAAAATAATACTCATTATTCCAATGCTACTCCCTATAGAAACGAGTATATTACGAGGAAGTTTTTCTTTCATGTTAACAAATGCTAACTTTATAGAAGAAATGATGCTTAAATTTTGTTTTTGTTTATTAAAATCAGTTTGCTTCTCAGTAATGCTTGCATTTTTCAATTTAAAAACTTCTTTATTATCAGTGATTTTGCCGTCTGCTATTTTAACTAATCGATTTGAAGAAGATGCTACTTTTTCAGAATGCGTAACCATAATTACAAGTTTTCCTTTTTTTGCAATATCTTTCATTATTTCTAAAACTTGCATTGAAGTTTTTGAGTCTAAGCTACCTGTAGGTTCATCAGCAACAATTATTTCCGGATTATTAATTAAAGCTCTTGCTATAGCAACTCTTTGTTTTTGGCCTCCCGATAATTGATTTGGTTTTTTATTTATATGCTTTTCTAAACCAAGATCAGTTAATATTTCTTTTGCACGTTTTATCCTTTCCTTTTTTCGAACATTTGATAAAGTCATAGCAATTGTTACATTATCTAAAACAGATAAATGTCCTATTAAATTAAAACTTTGAAAAATAAATCCCACTTCATTTTTTCTATATTTATCGAGGTCTCTTTTTTTTAACTTTTTGATATCTTTTTCATTTATATACAATTCTCCAAAATAATTAGAATCTAATCCCCCAATTAAATTCATTAATGTGGACTTTCCACTACCAGACTCACCTATAATTGACACTAATTCTCCCTTATTGAAAGATAGATTAATATTATCTAGTACGTGAAATTCTTCATTATCTTTTAATTTATAGTACTTATTGATATTTTTTAATTCTAATAAATTCATGAATCATAAACTCCTCCACCAAGCTTTAGTGTTCATTTAGTTAATATTATATCCATAAATAAATTATTTACTAAAAAAAAGATAGCATTGCTCTCTAAACTGATATAAACTTACTCATTGAATTTTTATATTTTCACTTTTTCTAATTTTATATCTTTTGTACATTTTATAATAAAAAATATAGAAAAACGCTAATCCTATTAAAGCTCCCCAAAAATCCACTAGAACATCACTAACTAAAGAAGATCTTCCTGGTACAAAAGATTGGTGAAACTCATCAGTTACAGCATAAAACAAACAAATAAATAATATATAGACTATTGTATCCTTTCCTTTTTTATTAAAAACTAATAATATACTACTTACTAAAAATGCTAATACCATATACAGAAATCCATGAGCATTCTTTCTAACTATATAATCTAGTTTGTTTTCTTTCACTTGTTGTGACTTAATAGTGTTTTTATTTTCCTGCAACTTTTCGGTTGTTTTATCTTCAGCTTTAGTTTGCAATTTCTCTTGAGTATCTTCAATTAAATTAACTACTTGGCTACTTTCATTATGTGAAATTTGTCCATTATTGCTTGACATGTAAAATATGAATCCCATCCAAAATAAGCATAAAAATATTATAAATTTCTTCAATTGGTCACCTCTTCCCCTTATTACATATTAGATATATGATATCTACAAAATCTCCTCAATAATTTTAGATGTTAATTTATTAAATACTTCTCTTTAGATGAACATACGGCACCACTTATTATAAGTCTCCAAGTGCTGATCCAGAGTCTGCTGCTGACTTGATAAATTTATTTTCTTAACATTATTTTTTTAAGTAGTTTATATTCTTTTGTTACATATAATCCTATAGAATAAGTGATAGTTCCAACGAGAAATTTAAATATTGCACTCAACAATACATTATTTATAATTACTTTATTTATTAATATGTATCCACAAATCATTAAAGCTCCAATAATCAGTATATTTTTCAATTCTAATAAAAAGGAACTAAACTTCTTTTCAAATATTTGAGTGATTAATACATAAAAGCATTGAATAAAGTTTAATATAAATGCTATAACTAATCCTAATGCTAATATACTTAAATTTTTACTCATTACTCCAATCACAATAGCTGTTACAGTAAAACATGCTGATACTATTCCTGTGTAAAATAATTTATTAACATATCCTGTAGCTTGAAATATTGATCCTATACTTGATAATACCATTTGCATTACTATTGATATTGAAAGTATTCTAAAAACAGGTATTGACTTATCCCAATTTGGGCCATACATTATATGTATTATTTCGTCTGCCGAGAAAAAACAATATACAGATATAAAAATACCTACATACGCAAGAACTTTCACAACCTTTATATATGTTTCATATATTATATCTTTTTGGTTTTGGTATTCAGATAATACTGGGTGCAATACAGGTGTAATTACATTAGTTAAATTTTGTACAGGATAAAGCATAAGTTTATAAGATTTATCATAGTATCCTAATGTTGATGCACCTAGAAATTTACCTACTAATATATTATCTAGATTTCTAGTAAAATAATTTATAAAATTAAATAGGAACTGAAAGCTTGAATAATTTTGTATCTTTTTTATAGAATTATATGAATAACCCTTCTTTATTTTTATTTTACATACTTTAAAACATAGTATAAAAATAAATAAACTTTTTAATATTGAATCAAATACTAATGAATAATATGAAAAACCATTAAAAGCAAGAGATATTGTAAAAATACCAACTACTACATTTACAATAATATTTATTATGCCAGCCTGTTTAAATTTTTGTGCTTTATATAATATAGCATTTGGCACTATGTTACATATTGAAAATAATACAGAAAAAGATAATAATTCTCCTAACTTTATATATATCTTATCGTTATAGAAAAAAGCTATAAAGTACGAAAAAAAGTAAAATCCAATTGCTATAATCATAGCTCCAATTATTGTAAATTTAAATATATCTGATAATTCTTTTTCATCCAAAGACTTATTTTGTATTATAGCTGGACCAATTCCCATATCCCCTAACATATTAAAAAATGATATAAATACAGTTATTACCGCAATTATGCCAAAATCTTCTGGTAATAATAATCTAGCTAATACTGAACTTACAATTAATTGGGCAAATATATTGCTGTATTTAGCTATAAATGTAATAATTATTCCATTTTTCAAATTCGAATATTCTTTCATCGCTCCTCCAATAAGGCACATGAAATACAATGACAAGTCAATGATGCGACGTATATTTTGTCTTAAGATAAGTTCAACTAGATTCAGCTGGAATGTAAAATTCCACCTAAAAAGTTTCACTTGCCGTCAGACAAGGAGATATGTTTGACTCATAGTAGGCCCTATTATGTGAAAATACGGACGCAGTATGACACAAAATAGACTAGCATGCTGACTTGTTATTTTTTTGAATGTGCCTATGTTATAAATATCTATTGTTTTACTATAATTATTTCAAAATCAATACGATGCAAAGATCACAATTGGTTATCAATATTATATCTATAGTTTTTCTATAATTTCAGTCCATTGTTTAATAATATTATCTACATTAAAATCTTGTGCTCTTTCTATGGATTGCAAAGATATACTTTTTCTTTTTTCATCATCTTCTATTAATTTTATAATTTCATTAGCCAATTGCGTAACATTATGATTTTCTACTAAAATTCCATTTAAGTTAGGTTTGTTTATTATCTCTTTTGGACCTGAATTATCAAAAGCTACTACTGGTAATCCACATTCCATTGCTTCTGTAATAGCTAAACCAAATCCTTCCCATCTAGAAGTTGAAACAAAAATTGACGACTCCAAATAATGTTTCTTAACATTATCGGATTGCCCAATTAATATAACATTATTTTGTAAATTATACTTTTTTATATTGTTTATAAGCTTTTCTCTATCTGGTCCATCGCCAACTATATCTAAAATCCAATCCTCTTTTGCTTTATGTACTATATTAAAAGCTTCAATAAGAAAATCTAATCCTTTTTGTTGTTCAATTAACCTCCCAACAAATATAATATTTTTTTCATTACAAGTAGATTTTATATGTGATTCAAAACTCAAAGGATTGTATATTACTTCACAGTCTATACCAAAATTCTCTTTATATTTGACTTTATCATCATTCGTTAATACTATGTATTTATTAAGTTTTGGTATATATTTTTCAAATAATTTATCTTGTTTCCAGTAATATTTATCTTTATTATTTAGGTAAGCATCATAAGAATTATGCTGCCATCCTATGGTTTTAGCATTTAATTTATCATTTATTATTCCAAGCAATAAACTATAATAACCTTCAACTCCTATAACAACATCATAATTTTGTGTATTAAAATAATCTATAAATCTATTTTGAATTTCATTAGGATAATATATATAAGTCGCTATATCATTTATAGTTAAATTATTAAAAATTCCAGTTGATAAATTTACTTTTTGAAAAACTTTGCAAATAACTTTATTAGTAAATTTTTTATTTAATAATTGTGAATTAATCTTTATATTAACATCAAAATTTAAATCATACATGTCTCTGTTAATTTCAAAATCATTATTTGTACATATTATATCTATTTTATTGTTTTTACTTAGCTCACTAGCCAAAACAGAAAGTACCCTTTGAACTCCTCCTAAATTAAAAATTGTAGTTGTTATAAAACATATTTTCATATTTTCACCTTATTTCTAAGTTGGATCAATTAAATTATATGAATATTATTCTTTTAAATTAGAACATATATTAAATACTAATTCTTATAAATATTCACATTATTATCAATCTATTATCTATTTTTTATTTTCTTCAACATTGGATATAAACCACAATTCCATAAAAACAATTTAATTTTATCATCTTTAGATATTTCATTTAAAAATAGAAAATCTTTATTTTTTATATTTAATTCACTATATTTACTTTCTTTAAAACTTTTTAAGTTATTGTAATCATTAGCATTAGTATAATGAGCAATAAAATGTGATAACACTTTAATTTTAAAAATACTTAAGCTCTTCTTATTTACTTTTATATTTTTATCTTTTATATAATTTATAATACTACTCATTGCAAAATAATAATCTTCTGCTAATTTAGCATTCTTCTTATGAACTGTTGATGTTGCTCTTTGTCTGTAATAATATAATGGCTTCTCTATAAAAGCTATTCCTTTGCTTTTATAGATTGCCTTAAAAACTGGAAAAGCATCTTGAATGTATCTATTAGGTTCAAATCTAAACTTAATTTGCTTCAATAATTCAGTTTTAAAGAATTTATTCCATAACTGTCCTTGTAATTCATAATTCAACATAAGATCTATAACATCATAATTGTTATATATGTCCCTTGGATCAACACTATATTTTTCAATATAATTTCTATTATCTTTGTCATTGTAATATACATAATATTCACTGATTACTATATCTACATGATCTTTTTTTGCTCTTTTATACATATTTTCAAGCATATCTAATTCTAAAAAATCATCTGGATCAATATATATTGTGTATTCTCCCTTTATATAGCCAAATGCTGTATTTCTTGCAACAGATACACCTTGATTTTTTTGATACAATATGGTGAAGTTGTCAAATTTATCTACATAATCTTTAACGATATCCATTGTATTATCACTTGAACCATCATCAACAATTATTATTTGTAAATCCTTATAAGTTTGCATTAAAATACTGTCTAAACATTCCTTAATATATTCTCCAACGTTATAGACTGGAATAATAATACTTATCATATATTAATTCTCCTTAAGGCACTAAATTATTCTCATACTCCATTATTTATTACCATTTTTTTAATTATTATTATTGATATATAAATCTTCTAAAGTTTTTGATATTCCTGCAGCACTAAATCCTGAGTTTATAATTTCTTTAGATGTATTTATGCGGGTATACCCATCTTTATACTTCAAAATTATCTTTGCCCATTCTTCTGCAGATTTATTTAATGAAACTGATGTCCAATAATTAGTTATTTTTATTTCATTTGTTATATTATCAGAAGCAACAGTCATTAGACCTGATGCTTGAACTTCTATTCCAACTACAGGTAACCCTTCATAGTGAGATGGAAAAACAAATATATCAGCTGCTTGTAATATATTATGAATTTCATCACTAAGTCCATAAAATATTACCTTATCCTCTAGATTTAGCAATCTAACTTTTTCTATAATTTTTTCTTTTAATTCTCCATCTCCGATTAGTAATAAAACTGAATTACTATATTGTTTATTAACTGAATTAAAAATATCAATTAAAAAATCATGATTCTTTTGATAACTGAAACGTCCAACATGAGCTACAACAAATTTTCCTTCAACATTTAACTTTTTTCTATACTTTTGCCTTACTTCTTCATTATAAATAAACTTTTTTTCATCAATGCCATTATTTATTACTTTTGCTCTGGAATCTCTTATATCTGACTTAGAAAACATCCATTTTGCTGCATTAGTTGAACATGCAAATTCATAATCAACTATAAATTTCCAAAAATGCTTTATAACATTTTGCATCCCTAGGTGTATATAATATAGTTTCTTATCTTTACTCATTCTATCATTATGAGAATGCATTATTATTATAGGTGTTTTACATAGTTTAAAAATAATTGCTTCAAAAAAACTTTTTACACGATCTCCATGTATATGTACTACATCATACTTTTTATCTTTTTGTAGCTTATATAAATCTATAAATGATTTTATTCTTTTAATACCATTATTTTTTTGCAAACAAATTATGTTCCCGCCCATTTTTTCAACACTTTTATCATAAAATTCAGCATCTCTTTCATTTCTATACACTACATAGTCAAATTTAATTTTATCTAAATCCATATTTTTATTTATGTTTAGTATGAATGCCTGAATGCCTCCAGCTCCTAATGAATCTACAATTTGAAGTACTCTTAAAGTTTTATTCTTCATAATAATCTTTCCTTTATACATATCCATAAGTTAATCTGCATTTTAAGATATTATTTACATATTTTCTGAGAATTATGAGCTATAATATTATTTCCTAAATATCCAGCAATTACAGCAAAGCTAAAGCAACCAGTTACATCAGTAAATATAGCTTCGGCTGTAGATGCTATTAAAATATAAAGTAATATTAAAAAAGCTGCAGATTGTGTGTTTTTATCATGATGGTATCTGCTCTGTAATGATTTAAATATGTTTAATATTATTAACAAAAATATAACTAATCCTAAAAATCCAAATTGACCATATACATAAGGCCAAAAAGTATCACCAATATATGAATGCGCAGTTTCTTCTAAACCAGTAACTACATTTATTCCATATTCATAATATATTGGTGAATAATATTGCCCAGATATTTCTGAGGCAAAGGTTCCAAAACCACTTCCAAAGGGAAAATATCTACGAGCTAACATATAACCTACAATAAATAACGCTGGACGAGCTGCTGTAAGATAATATGATGCATACTCCATTATTTTGTTATACGTTGCAAAAATACCTATAACAGCAAGTATTAATATATACCTTATTTTTATAGATTTAGCATATTTCATTACTATCTTCATAAAGATATATCCTAATACAAATACAAATGCTTTATTCCTTAACGAAAAAATCAGTATAACTATAGCTTCAAATATAATAAAATTATCAAACTTTTTTCTACTGCCACTCAAAATTACACATAACAATATAACAACTGATGACACTAAATATGTTGGATGCTGATATAAAAATTTATAACTTCTTATTCCATATCGTACATCCATTGACATTCCTATATCGTGAATTATATTAATGATTAAAAATACAAATATTATGTTTAAATATATTCTTGATCTTTTAGCTACTTTTTTTAATAATAAATCTTTATCTATATTATTTGTTACAATTAATGTGCATATATAACAAACTACAAACTTACTTATAGCTAAAACATCTTTATATATTGCAATCTTTTCAGGTTGAATATGATGTAGAAGATTACCTATTGCCCCAACAAATAATAAAATAAAAAATAATGCTGCTGTCTTTACTTCGCTAGAATACAATGCTATATGATTGTTTCTATTTAATATGTAAAATAATGATAGGATAATTAACATAATTGTAAAAGATTCATCAATATAATTTAGTTTTGGAATATATGCAATTAAGCAATTTTGAAAAATAAAGCTATCAAACAATACATTCAAAATAAAAAACATTCATTACTCCCTTCTGAAATCATCAAAAGCTCATTTCAATAGATTCAATAATAGTTTAACCATAAAATTGAATTTATATCTATTTATCTTTATAAGCCTTTAATAAATTTGCTTGGGACTCCACCATATACACCTTTTGATATTATGTTTTTAGTTACAACTGAATTTGCAGCAACAACTATTTTATCGCATATTTTTACACCACACGTAATAGTGCAATTGCATCCAATCCAAATGTTATTGCCTATATTTATTTCTTTAGTGTTATATCCTTGAGATATTATTGGTAAATCATTGATGTCATAACGGTGATTATGATCAAAAATTCCCACGTTGGGTCCAAATAAGCAATTTGATCCGATGGAAATTTTTTTTAGGGATACTATTTTATTATTGGTATTAAAAAATGTATTATCTCCCACATAAATGCTTCCTTCTATACATTCGAAACTGCAATAATCATCAATATAAACATTATTGCCAAAAGATAGTACATTCCCTTTATTTATCTTTATTCTTACTCCTTTCCCTATATAAAGTGATTTTATTCCACTGAATTTAAATTTAAGCTTACTTTTGTATCTAATTTTTAATATGATAATTCTTATTAACGCCTTCGCATACTTAATACTTTTTTCAATCATCGTTTCTATTTCACCTAACTTAAGAGTTCTTTGTATATCTTGGAATGTGATTTAAAATACATTTCATTATTAAATTTATTGTTAAAAGTTTCTATACAATGGCTTTTCATATTGACATATTTTTCTTTATCTTCATATAATTTAAGTATTTTTTCTTTAAATGCTTCAACATCTTTAGTTTCTACTAAATATCCATTATATCCATTTTCTATTTCTTCATTAGTTCCATCAATATTAGTTGCTATAACTGGAACGCCTTGTGAAAATGCCTCTAATGGAGTTAAAGGTAAGCCTTCTATATATGAACATAAAAGTAATAAATCTATATATTTTAAATGTTCTATTATATTATCTTTAGAACCTAATAAATATATACAATTTTCTAATTTTTCTTTTTTAACAATTTCTTTGATATTATTTAATTCTGGTCCGTCACCTAATAATACAAATTTTATTTTTTCATTTTCTAAAGCAGTTTTTTTAGCTACATCAATAAAATCATAAATTCCTTTATAATCTACTATCCTACTGACTTGAGCTACTACAAAGTATCCTTTTTCTTTTAAATTTAAAAGTCTGTTATCTACTATCTTGTTATTGCAGTCAGTTTCTATTGTATTATATATAGTAGTTATATTCTTTTCTTCTAAATTAGCCTTTTCAATTAATATTCTTTTAGCTGCCTCACTTACAGTTATTGTTTGAATATTTTTTAAAGCTAAGTTCGTTAATTTGAATTTATCTTCAATACATAAATGTTGAGTATGTATAATATTAACTGCAGTAAATTTTGATATTCCTTTAGCCAATAATGTTGTCATTCTATGATGACTATGAATTATATCTATATTTTCTTTTTTCACTATTTTATATATAGTTATTAAATTATTTAATATACTCAATGGATTTTTAGAGTCTGTATTTATAATATTGTAATGTTTAATATTTAATTTTTTTAATTCTTGAGTTAATTCCCCACCCATACTAGCTACTATAATTTTATTACTATTATTAAATACTTTGGAAAGTTGAACAATGCATTTTTCAACCCCACCGAGTCCCATACCTCTATTAATATATAATATGTTCATTATTCACCTCATTAAAAATCAATATTTACAAAAAATCATTAAACTAAGAATAAATTCTTAGTTTAATGATTTTTCTATAATGTTACATTATTTCACTAATTACTTTGTCAAATTTTTTAATGAACTCATTTTTGCTAGAACTAGAAATATTGCATTTCATAGAAAGGTTTTTATAATTACTTATTATATTATTTAAATCTTTAATATCATATACCCCTATAATCTTTGAATTTTTATCTAGCCTTTTAGTAAACAATATCTGATGATTATCTACATGTTCATTGAAGTCAGGGTTTCTTGGTACTACAATCGGAATCTTCCTATATTGCAATGGATGAAATATACTCCCTGGACCTCCATGAGTAATTACTATATTACTTTTTCTCATATATTCATCCATTTGATCATACCCAATCATTTTTTTATATTTATAATTTTTAGGTATATAGTTACTATATCCAATTTGAGCAAATATCTCTTCTTTAATATCTCCACTTTCAACTAATTTATCCAATTGAATAAATAATCTATCCATTCCTTGTTCATGTGTTCCCACTGTTACAAATATCAAAATAATCCCTCCAATACTTTTCCCTTTGGATAAAATTTCTTTTGTTCTTGCCATTGTAATATAAATAAATCGCTTATTGGATAAACTAATTTCCCCGTTATAGTTGGTTTATCAATTCTATCATATACCTCTATATAAACAACTTTCGCACCGAATAGTTTTCCTAAGTAAAAAAATGGAATTGCAGGTGCTGCACCAGTACTAACAATTAAATCTGGCCTTTCTTTAAATAATATTTTTATAGCTAAAAAAGTATTTTTAATTAAATTCTTAACATTTCTATTAGTAGGAAAATAACACCAATATCTTTTTTCATCCTTAAGTATTGATGTTGAATCTTCTTTTTCAAAAGTAACCCAAAATCTATCCTTATCCTTCCACCACTCTTTTAGCTGAATTAAATGAGTTAAGTGACCACCACTTGATGTTATAAAACATATCTTCATCTTATCCTCCTTTAATCATTAAAAGATTTTTATCTAGCTATTAATGCCATTTCACTCATGACATTTTTTTCTAAATTTAAAACAGATTTTCTTCCAATTGAATAATAATCTATTTTTCTACCTTGAATTTCATTGATTTTATAGCAATTTCTTCCATCTAATATGATAGGAGTATTCATTAATTCTTCATACACACTTAAATCTAAAGATTTAATTTCATTCCATTCTGTAAATATAAATGCTATATCTGCATCCTTTAAGGTTTCTTCTGGAGTTTTTACATATGTGATTTCAGTTGGGTAGATCTTTTTGAAGTTATCAATTCCCACTGGATCATATGCAATCACTTCTGCACCGTCATCTATCAATCTTCTTACATTTGGTATTGATGGTGCTTCTCTTAAATCATCAGTTCCTGGTTTAAAAGTTAATCCAAGGACAGCTACCCTTAATCCCTTTAAGCTTCCAAATCTTTTCTTAGCTTGTCTAAATAATTTGTATTTTTGATTTTCATTAACTTCTATTGTTGCTTTTATTGTTTTTAATTCATATCCATTATCATTTGCTAACCAATGAAGCGCCTTAGTATCCTTTGGGAAACATGATCCGCCATATCCAATTCCTGCATTTAAGAATTTATCTCCTATCCTTGGATCAAAGCTCATTCCTTTAGCCACATCTTCAACATCTGCTCCAACCATTTCACAGAAATTTGCTATTTCATTCATAAATGATATTTTAAGAGCTAAGAAATCATTTGAAGCGTACTTAATCATTTCTGCACTTCTTCTATTAGTAACAACTATTGGTTGACTGTATCTTTCATATACTTCTCTTAAAAGTTCTTCTGCTTTATTAGATTCAACTCCAATTACTATTCTTTTAGCATGTAATGTATCAACTACTGCTGTTCCTTGAGCTAAAAATTCTGGATTTGAAGCTACTTCTACATGAACATTATTCTTAGCATTTTCTTGCAAAAAT
>Ga0302161_10000082_pt1 | contig 21064 bp, 14 predicted proteins | sample I_Fen_E2_1_FD_193498 | JGI IMG/M metagenome (GOLD analysis project Ga0302161, IMG submission 193498) | Peat permafrost microbial communities from Stordalen Mire near Abisko, Sweden - I_Fen_E2_1 | ecosystem: Environmental > Terrestrial > Soil > Wetlands > Permafrost | place: Sweden: Abisko...
ATGGAGAGAAAAGTGAATGTATACTGCTCTTTGCACCTCAGGATGTTCAAGTTCAAAAGTATTTAATAGAAAATTCAATAGAAAATATTGAAAGAAAAAATAATCAATATAGAAAACTTCAACAAATGATGGATTTTGTATATAGTAATGATTGTTATAGGAAATATATTCTGGAGTATTTTGGAGAAGAGTATGATAAACAATGTGATAATTGTAGTAATTGTTTAAGTGAAGGTGAATTTGTAGATAAAACTATAGAAGCACAAAAGGTACTCTCATGTATATATAGAATGAAACAGAAATTCGGTAGTGGAATGCTTGTGGATGTACTTAGAGGATCTAAAAATAAGAAAGTTCTTCAATTTCATTTTGATGAGCTTTCAACCTATGGGCTAATGAAAGAATATTCAGCAGAAGATCTGAAAAACTTTATTAATACATTGATTTCTCATGGATATATAAATGTTGTTGAAGGTACTTATCCAGTTTTAAATTTAAACGATAGATCTAGAAATATATTAACATCAAAAGAAAAAGTACAACTAAAAGAATTTAAGGTAGAAAAGAAAGTACATGAAGATAATGAATTATTTGAAATTCTTAGAGCTATAAGACAAGAATTAGCAAGAGAAAATAATGTTCCACCTTATGTTATATTTGGAGACGTTACATTAAAAGAAATGACTGCAAATTATCCAACATGTAAAGAAGCGATGCTCAAAATTTCTGGAGTTGGAGAAGTTAAATATAGTAAATATGGGGAAGCATTTGAGGATGCAATAAAAATATTTGTAGAAGAACATAATATCGAAGTGCCTAATTATGTAGAAGCTGTACAAGAACCTAAAAATAATGAGACTAAAGATAATGATTTGAAGTTAGAAGTAACTACTGATTTAGAATTATACAATAGACTACAAACGGCAAGAAGCGAATTCGCTAAAAAAGAAAAGGCGGCACCACAAGCAATTATAACTATGAATAGTTTAAAAGAGATAAGTGGACGATATCCAATCACTTTAGATAAATTGAAAGATGTAAGCGGTATGGGACCTAAGAAAATAAGTTCATATGGAGATACAATAATAAAAATAGTAAATGATTATTTATCAGAAACTAATAAAGAGATAAGTTGGACTGATAGGAAAAGAAAAAAGGTTGTAATTGATGGAGAAACTAGAGAGAATAATCAAATTGCAATAGATATGCTTAAAGAAAATATTGATATTCATGAAATATCAGAGAAAATAGAACTATCAATTTCAACCGTTTTAGGTTATGTAACAGATTATATTAAAGAATTTGGCGAGAATATATTTGATATAAATTTAGAGGAATTTTATAATGAAGAAGATGAAAAATTAATTGTAAATGCTTGCGAGAAAAATGGGTATGATAAAATAAATATATTAAAAAAAGAGCTTCCATCTTATATTAAATATGAGAGTATAAGATCTGTAATTTTAAAAAAATATTTTATATAGATTACTAAAAGAGATATGGATTTTATTTTAAATTGTATAACTAATTAGGCACTAGAAAGAAAATAACAAGTCAAAGATGCGACGTATATTTTGTGTCAGACAAGGAAGTAATGTTAGCTCATAGCGAGCTATTAGCTAATATTACTGACGAAGTATGGCGCAAAATAGACTAGCATACTGACTTGCTATTTTTTTTGATAGTGCCTTAAGCCTAAGAATATTAATAACTTTTATAAATATACTTGATAGTAGGAATAAAAGTTATTAAAGAGGTGTTATTAAATTGAATCCATATGAGATTTTAGATATTGACCAAACTACTTCTGAAGAAGAAATTAAGAATAAATTTAAAGCGATGATTGAAGAATACACACAAAATCAAGATGAAACTACAAAACAAAAAGTTCTAACTCTTAGTGCAGCATATGATTTGGTGATTAATGGTGATTTGTACAAAGAAATCAGAGAATTAATTGATAATTATAATTTTTTAGAAGCTGAAGCAAAGCTTAACTTAATCAATAATAATAATTCTGCAGAATATAATTATCTTCAAGGTTTTATATCTGTTCAAAAAGGATGGTTTGATAGTGGTCTTAATTATTTAAAAAAGTCTGTTGAACTTGCACCTAATAATATTGAGTATTTAGATAGTTTAAACAAATTACAAGCAAAAGTAATTGATTATGTTACAAAGTATGCAAGCAAAAATGTAAAACCTAATTCGAATAATGTTAATGCTTGTGGTGGAGGTAGCAATAGTAATAATAAAGGCGGAATGTGTTAAAAATAGCTGGAAATAAAATAAATATTAAAAGTTTATTATTTTAGTTGATATTATATAATAATTATGTTATTATAAATGAGCAGTTGGTACGTAAAGTGCTAGCGTGGAGCTTAGAGTGTCCTTCGCCGGTCTCTAAGCTCCTTTTTGTTCGTTAAAAAATAATTACTTGTTTTTGGAAGATGCTTAGAAACTATATAATTAGGTGGGTGAAAAGTAATTGAAAATATCTGAATTAGAAAAAATTATATTAGATAATTCATCTAAACTCAATTTAAGTAGAGGAAAAGAAATATTAAAAAGCGGAAATCTAACTAAAATTAGCATAAATAAGATAGAAGATAATTATAATATATATGGTAACTTTAAAGGTGAAAATGAAATACAAAATTACAATTCTCATTTAAAAATTGATATTATAAATAAAAGACTCACATTTGTTAAATGTGAGTGTAGTATGTTTGTAGAATTTGATTCTACAAATAATATTTATTTATGTGAACATTTAGTTGCAATCGGATTAGGTTTTGTAGAACAAATAAAAAAGAAACTTAATAAAACAAATGAAAACAAAGAAGTTATAAGGAAAGATAAAAATTTGTTGCTTAAATTATCTACTATAAATAACTTTAGGTTAAGTGACGAAATAAATTTGGATAAATTTAATTTAAACAACACAAAAGAGAGGCTAGAATTAAATATTTCTTTAAAAGAAGTGTTTGAGGGGAAGGGTAATTATTTTGATGTTAGTTTATTTGTAGGCACTAATAATAAGTATCCAATTGTTAATATTCATGAATTCATTATAAGTTTGAATAAATTAAAAGAATATTATATTGGAAAAGGATTAATATACGATGCGGATAAATATTATTTTTCAAAAGAAGACAAAGAGATTTTAGAATATATATATGAATATATATTAATTTCTAACCATAGTAACAATAGTAACAATATTAGAATTGATAAAGAAATTTTAAGAAGATTACTTAAAATTCTTTTATCTAAGAAAATAAAATTCAATTATAATTATCAAACTTATATTTGTGAAATAAAAGACGAAGATTTACCTATTTATTTTACATTAAAAACAGTAAAAGAAGATTATGTTTTAACCACTAAGAAAATTTTTCCAATACCATTAAATGATAAAATGGATGTTTTCTTTTTTGATAGAAAAATATATCTTCCATCTTTGGATCAAATTAAAGTGTATAAACTATTTTATAATACTCTTAAAGAAGATAATAAAATTACATTTTATAAAGACATAAGTGTTGATGAGCTTAGCAACTTAATTTCACATATAAATGTAATGTCTAAAAATTTATCAATAGATGATATTATTATTGATAAATTAGGTGATAATATAAAAGTTGATTTTCAGTTTGAAAAAAAAGAAGAATATTTTTATTGTAATGTAACTCTAATCAATAATGAAAAGAAACTTTCATATAATGAACTTTTGAATTCCAGCAATTCAATTATAAAAAATTCTAAAAAGATAAGGCTTATAGAAAGTGTACTGAACCAAAATAGATTTTTTTATAAAAATGGTACTTTTATATTTTATGGAAATGATGATGATTACTATCTTTTCTTAAAAGAAAAATTTAAATACATCAAGAAACTAGGGGAAATACGAGTTTTAAAAGACAGTAATAAATATTTTAAACTTTACAAAGGTGACATATCAGACATAAATATAAATGAACATGAAGATAATAATTTTAATTTTTCATTTAAATTAGATGGAATTGATAATAAAGAATTAAATTCTGTCGTTAATGCCTATAAAAACAAAAAAAGTTATATTAAACTTAAGGATGATACTTTTGTTGATTTAGAAGATGAGGAGTTAAGAGAATTTATAAGAATTATAGAAACTTTAAATATAGATGTGACAGAAGGTAAAGATGAATATAAACTTGAACTAAATAAAATTTACTATTTAAATAGTAAATTAGATAATAAACAAATAAATTTAATTAATGGAAAAGGAAAATTAGCGGAATCATTAAAAAAATTGGATGAATTAAATGAAAATAATTTTGAGATTCCCAAAAATCTTAAAGGTTCTCTTAGAGAATACCAAGTTAGAGGATATAATTGGCTTAAAAGCTTAAGCTATTTAGGTCTTGGCGGGATCTTGGCAGATGAAATGGGGCTTGGAAAAACAATTCAAATGATAGCATTTTTATTATCTGAAGAAAATAAACATTCTTTAGTAGTTACACCAACATCTCTTATATACAATTGGAAACAAGAATTTGATAAATTTGCTCCAATTCTAAGAATTGGAATTATTCATGGTAATAAAAAAGAGAGAACAACAGTCTTAAATAATATTTATGATTATGATATTATATTAACTACATATGGAACTCTAAAAAATGATATTCTAGAATATGAAAATATAAAATTTGATTATTTAATATTAGATGAGGGACAAAATATAAATAACCCAGAATCACAAAATGCAAAACTAATGAAAAATATTAATGCTAAGAGTAGATTTGTTTTAACGGGGACACCAATGGAAAATAATTTAATAGAGCTTTGGGCTTTATTTGATTTTGTAATGCCAGGATATCTTTATACTAAACAAGAATTTACTTATAAATTTATTAAGCAAGAAGAAAAGTATCTTGAAGAACTTAAAATACTTATTAGCCCTTATGTTTTAAGAAGAATTAAGAAAGATGTAATTAAGGAAATACCAGAAAAAATTGAAACTAAATTTTTAGTTGAAATGACAACGTCTCAAAAGAAAATATATAAAGCATTTCTTAAGGAGATTCAAGATAATATTAAAAATCCTAAGATAAATAAAAATAATATAACTATATTTTCCTATTTGACCAAATTACGACAAATTTGTCTGGATCCATCTGTTATAATTGATGGATATTCTGGTGGAAGTGGTAAAATAAATATTGCTAAAGAACTGATATTAGAAAATATAAAAGAACATAAGATTTTATTATTTTCTCAATTTACATCTGTTTTATCTAGAATTTCATGTGAACTGAAATTGCAGAATATAAAATATAGTTATTTGGATGGGAGCATTTCTTCAAAAAATAGAGTTAAGCTTGTAGATGAATTCAACGAAAATAAAGAGATAAGAATATTTTTAATATCATTAAAGGCAGGGGGAACAGGACTTAACTTAACAAGTGCAGACATTGTCATTCATTTTGATCCTTGGTGGAATTTATCAGTAGAAGATCAAGCCACAGATAGAGCTCATAGAATAGGTCAAAAGAATGTTGTAGAGGTAATTAAATTAATAGCAAAAGACACAATTGAAGAAAAGATATTGCTTCTTCAAGATGATAAGAAAGAACTTATAAATGATGTTATAACTGGAGAACTTAAGGATGGAAACATAGTGGATAAACTAAAAAGTAATGAAATATTAAATTTATTTTTAGACTAATTAGTTTAAAAATAAAGATAATATATGGTATAATAAAGATACGTAACTGCTAAGTTCTGATTTTAAGCGAATAATTGTAAATGTTAAATATTCGATTTTTAATTATGAACTATTGAGAATTAAACAGTGATAATTATATTTCCAAGTATGAATAAAATGTCATAATTGGTATATGCAAATCATATAAATTATGACATTATTTGTTATTTCATGTGCAAAAAATGATAAAATAGGTATATACAGATATATTTAGGGGATGTTAAATTAAAACTTTAAATAAAAATTTTTCATTTATTCCATAAAAAGTACCAAAATTAATAAATTATTTTGTATATAATAATGACCGGAGAAGGGAGCGTATGGTATGCTCGAATGTGTTTTAATAGATTTAGATGTTAATGGGAACACAAGTGTAAATGAACTTATTGATAAACATATGCCTTTTATAATAAAAAGTATTTCAGATGTTACAGGAAGATATGTATCATGTGAAAATGATGAAGAACTAAGTGTTGGTTTACTCGGCTTTCATGAAGCTATTGAAAGATATGACAATGAAAAAGGTCATTTCTTGTCTTTTGCAAAGCTTGTTATAGGAAGTAGAATCAAAAATTATTTAAAAGGTGAAAATAAACATCAACATTCATCCCTTGAAGAATTATTGGACAAGGGGTTAGAAATTAAAGATGAATATTTAGAGCAAAAAGAAGACAATAGTATATTGGTTGAAGAAATAAATATGCTAAAAACTGAGATAAGTTCTTTTGGGTTTACTTTAGAAGACTTAGCAAATGAAGCTCCTAAACAGCAAGCAACGAGAATAAATGCAATTAGTTTATCGGAAGAAATAAGTAAAGATGAAGAATTCACTTCTTTTATGTATGTAAAGAAAAGATTACCTATTAAAAGAATTGTTTTAAAATTTTCTGTTACAGAAAAGGTAATTAAAAGAAGTAAGAAATTTATAATTTCTGTGGTAATAATAATTGATAAAAATTTCAGTGTTTTAAAGAATTGGATCAGAAAGTAGGTGATAAAAATGAATAAAGGAATGATAATGGAAGTAAAAAAGAATTATGCTATAGCTTTAAATGATGAAGGAATAATGGATAAAATACTGTTTAAACAAAATATGGAAGTTGGCCAAAAAATATTTTATTTTGAAGATGATGTTGTAAAGGCAACTGCCAATAAAGCTCATAGATATAATAATTTTATAAAATCATTTGGATCTATTGCTGCATTATTTTTACTTGTATTCACCTTCTTTAATACTATGAGGTACGAACAGGCATATGCCGTTGTTAGTTTGGATATTAATCCTAGTATACAAATAGAAGCAGATAGCAATCAACAGATTATTAAAGTTGAAGGTGTAAATATTGATGGCAAGAATATAGATTTTAGTGATATTAAAGATATTTCTCTTAATGATGGAATAGATAAAATAAAAGAAAAATTAATAGCGAAAAATTATTTAGATACTAATAGGGAAGTACTAGTTGGTTATGCATTTATAGAAAATGGAGATAATAGTGCTTATGTAGATGATCTAAAAGATGCTATTCAATCAACTTTTAAAACAGAAAAGGTTACTTATGTTAAAGGGGATAAAGAAGATGTTAATGAGGCAAAGACCAAAGGCATAAGTTTAGGTAGATATGAAGCATCCCTTGTAGCTGATGAAGAAACAAAGAGTAAAATAGATAAAGCACCAGTTAAGGATATTACTTCAAGTATAAAAGACAAAGAGAATGTTGTTCAATGGCAAGCAGAGGATGCCAAAATAGCTGATGAAAAAGCAAAAATTAACGATGCACCAGTAACAAATATAAATCCTGAAGTAAAAACTGAGACTCCATTAAAAGAGACACCGCCAGTTAATGTTCCGAATAAAAACGCAGAATCTGATATTAATAATCCTGATATTGAAAAAGAGAAAGATAATAATATTAAGCCTGAAAAGAATGAAGTATTAGTATTAGAGCCAGAAGTTCCACCAATACAAAGTGGAAAAGATGAGACTTCAACTTCAAATCCATCAAAGGGTGGTACCAGTATTATCATAGAGCCTAATGGAACTATTGAGAATAATACAACTTCCGGAAAGATTGAAGAAAATCCTAATAAAACACCAGAAGTGCCAGCAAAAACTGATGATACTCTGGTGAGTAAGAATACTAAAAATTAAAGAAATTTTTAAAAATTATGAAGTAGGTTTATCTATTAAAAAGATGAACCTACTTTTTTTAGAAAAATTTATAGATACGCAAGGTACAATTTTTCAATATAAAAATAAGGACTATAAGAATAATTTATAGTATACTTACTAATAAGGCATATTCAAAAGATAATTAGTCAATATTCTAGTCTATTTTATATTAAGACGAGGTACTCACTTTAGGGTACATTGTGACCCTTGTGGTTACTAGGTGCCCCTTGAGGGTATAAGTTCAAATAAATTCAGCTGAAATATTAAAATTCCAGCTGAAAAGTTTCAATTTATGTCATATGCTTTAGTATTAATAATAAGAATTTGGGGAGAATTGAAAATGATAAAAGAATATTTAAAAAATAACGTATTAATAAGCGATGGGGCAATGGGTACATATTATTCAGAGTTAACAGAAAGTGATGTATCATACTGTGAATTTGGTAATTTAAATAATAAAGATACGATAAAAAAAATACATGATGAGTATATTGAAGCAGGTGCTAAGTTAATTAGGACTAATACTTTTTCAGCTAATACATATAATCTTGGAGTTTCTTTAGAAATATTAAGTGATATAATCAAATCAGGAATAAATATAGCAAAGGAAGCTACCCAAAACACATCTGTTTTCATAGGAGCAAGTATTGGGCCTATAAAAGAAGATAATATAGATGAATCTCATAATGAAATTTTAAACGAATATAAATTTATAGTAGATTGTTTTTTAGTGAGTGGAATTGATATTTTTGTATTTGAAACTTTCAGTAATTACAACTATTTAGAAGAAATATGTGAGTACATAAAAATTAAAAATCCAGATAGCTTTATATTGACTCAGTTTGCAGTTAAACCTGATGGATTTACAAGAGATGGATTAAGTGTAACTAAATTAGTTAAAGAAGTTAAAGATATAAAATACATAGATTCATATGGATTTAATTGTGGCTCAGGACCAACTCATGTATCTGAAATAATAAAAAAGATTAATATAGGTAATGATATTGTTTCAGCACTTCCTAATGCAGGATATCCAGAAATAATTCATGAAAGAACAATTTACCCTAATAATCCAACATATTTTGCGAAAAAAGTTAATGAAATCAAAAACCTTGGCGTTTCAATTGTTGGAGGATGTTGTGGAACAAATCCTAATTATATTAAACAATTGACTTCTTTAATTCATAAAAATTCTAAAGTAGCTAATACTTTTATTAGACATGAAGAAAAAGTCAAAGAATATGAAAACAAGACAAAAAATACTTTTAAAGATAAATTAAATAATAATGAATTTGTAGTTGCAATAGAATTATCTGCACCTATAGATACAGATATATCAAAGCTTATTAATGGAGCTAAAGTATGCAAAGAAAATAATATTGATTTGGTGACGATACCTGATTCACCAATGTCAAAAGTAAGAGCTGATTCAACAATTATAGCGTCTAAAATCAAAAGAGAAATAGGTATTGAAGCTATGCCGCATATATGTTGTAGAGATAAAAATACAAATGCAATAAGATCAAGTTTGATAGGATCTCATATTGAGGATATTAGAAATGTACTTGCAATTACAGGAGATCCTATATCAGATGCTAGTAAGATTGAAACAAAGAGTGTATTTAATTTAAATTCATTTAGATTGATGGAACTTATAGAAGATATGAATTCAGAGTTTTTTAAACAAGATAACATTTTTATAGGCGGAGCGTTAAATTTAAATGTTTTAAATAAGGAAGTAGAATTTAATCGTATGCTAAAAAAAATTGAAAAAGGTGCACAATTCTTTCTAACTCAACCTATATATGATGATGAGGCCATAGAATTTTTAAAGAAGATTAAGGCAAGAACAAATGTGAAAATTTTAGCTGGACTACTTCCAGTTGTTAGCTATAGAAATGCAGTATTTTTAAATAATGAGCTTCCTGGAGTTACAATACCTGAAAAATATGTAAAAATGTTTTTAGAAAATATGAGTAAAGAAGAAGCACAAGATGTTGGAATAAAAATTAGTGTGGAAATTGGAAAAAAATTAAAAGGAATTTGTGATGGATTATATTTTATAACTCCATTTAATAGAGTTAATATGCTAATTGAAATAATAAAACAAATTAAAGCTTAATATTATTTATAGATGCCCAAGGTGAAAACTATACTTATGAATATAATCCGCCGAAATAAGGAGGTATGGATTTGTGACTGTTACTGAAGATTCTGATGGACGCGTCTAATGTAACACTCCACAAAAGCAAGCTACCTTATTTCTACTTTGAGATATATACCTAAGTATTGTAAACATTAAATGTTAAACATTCAAACACTGGAGGGATTTTTGTGAGAATAGGTATAATAAGGCATTTTAAAGTGAATTGCCATAAAAGTCTTTTTATGACATCGAAAGAATTTAAAGAATGGGAAGAGAATTATAACAAAAGTGATGTTATTAGGAATAATGTAGAACTTAGGGGCATAAAATGGGATAAATGTTATTCTAGCACACTCATAAGAGCAATAGTAACAGCACAGCATGTATATAAAGGTAATATAGTTAAGAATGATTTAATTAGGGAAACTATAATCGATCCTATATTTAAAAGCAATTTTAAACTTCCATATTGGTTTTGGGCAGTTAGTGGAAGACTTGCTTGGTATTTTAATCATAAATCTCAAGAAGAAAATAAAATTTTAACTAAAGATAAAGCTAGAAAATTTGTTGAAACACTTCTAGATGAAGCAAAAATAGAAGGTACAGAAAATATATTAATAGTTACACATGGATTTTTTATGTATAGTCTTCAAAAAGAGCTTAAGAAAAGAGGATTTATAGGTAAATTGATAACTAGTCCTAAAAATGGAGCTTTATATTTATATAAAAAAGAATAAAAAAATATAGTTATCTAATATGAAAATTATTAATAAATTTAAAAATAATTGATAAAAATAATATGAATTTAATATAAAGGACTATGTCAGAATTGATAAATTTAATTAATTTTTTAAATAAATTAATTAAATTTTATAAAATTAAATTTTGAGATAGTCCTTTTTGTATGAAAATGTTGAAATGTAAATTTAAATAAGTTACTATACTAAGTATACAAAAAATAAAAGGGAGGAATTTTATCATGAATAATATATTATTAGATGAAGCAAACAGATGTCTAGTATGTAAAAACCCTAGATGTCGAGTAAACTGTCCCATTGATACACCAATACCAGATATAATAACTCTTTATAAAGAAGGTAAACTTAAGGAAGCTGGAGAAATCTTATTTAATAATAATCCGCTTTCAGCGGTGTGTTCATTAGTTTGCATTCATGAAGATCAATGCAAAGGAAATTGTGTAAAAGGAATAAAGGGAGAACCAATAAACTTTCATGATATAGAACGAGAAATATCAGAAAAATATATAGAAGATGTTAAATTTGAAAATGTACCAAAAGATAAGGATAGGATTGCAATAATTGGTGGAGGACCTGCAGGAATTACAATTGCATTTATATTAGCACGAAAAGGATATAATATAACTATCTTTGATGCACACGTGAAAATAGGTGGAGTATTAAGATACGGTATACCAGAATATAGATTACCTAAAAAGTTAATTGATACAATTGAAGATAAACTTATTGATCTTGGAGTAAAAATCAGACCTAACACTCTTATAGGTCCAGTCATAACTTTAGATAGATTATTTGAAGATGGATACAAGGCTGCATTCATTGGAACTGGAGTATGGAATCCTAAGACATTAAATATTAAGGGCGAAACCCTTGGAAATGCACATTTTGCTATAGATTACTTAAAATCACCAGAGTATTATAAACTAGGTGAAAAGGTAGCTGTTATAGGAGCGGGAAATGTAGCAATGGATGCAGCAAGAAGTGCTAAAAGGAATGGAGCTAAAGAGGTAACCATACTTTATAGAAAAGGCTTTGAAGATATGAGTGCTACTAAACAAGAAATAAGAGAAGCTAAAGAAGATGGAATTATATTTGATTTATTTAAATCTCCAATTGAAATTACAGAAAACGGTATTAAATTGGCTCTTACAGAAAATGTAACTGATGAAGGCGGAAAAGTGAGAACTAAAATCATAGAAGGAAAAACTGAATTTTTTGAATGTGAGTCTACAATTATAGCCGTAAGTCAAACGCCTAGAACAAATATAGTATCTAATACAACAGAGCTTAATACAAATAGATGGGGACTATTAATCACAGATGAAAAAGGTAACACAACTAAAAAAGGAACATTTGCATCAGGGGATGTAGTTACAGGTGCAAAAACTGTAGTTGAAGCAGTATTACAAGCTAAAGTAGTTGCAGAAACTATAGAAGAATATTGTAAAAACAATTAAAATTAGAATAAGATGGAGAACGTGTTAAGGGTTAGTAGTGAAAAATATTTAGTCTATATTATTTTTATGTAATAAACTTTTTAAAATTAACATATAGCAAACTATATGTTTATAGTTAAAAAGTTTATAAATATAAATTTTAGGCTTATTTAAATTAATATGTTAAAATGTATGTATATAATTAATGGGGAGTGTATATAAAAAATGGGTATTACAATAAAAGATATTGCAAAAATTGCAAATGTTTCTCATACAACAGTATCGAGAGCGCTTAATAATAGTCCTTATATAAATGAAGAAACAAAGGTGAAAATTAAAGCTTTAGCAAAAGAATTAAAATATGTACCAAATTATAATGCAAAAAGTCTAGTTTTATTAAAATCATATGTTATTGGAGTTTTCTTTACGTCTATTAGTGAAGGCACATCTGACACGTTCTTTCATGAGATTATAAAGGGAATAAATAAAATAATGGATAAAGAATATAATTTAGTTATTAGAGGAATAGATAAATATGAATATTCTCATCCAATAGATAAAAATAATTTTGATGGAATAATAGTAGTTAGTCAAAGTAAAAATGATGATGAATTCATAAAAAATATACTTGAAAAGGAAATACCAATTGTAGTAATTAATAGACATATAGAAACTGCCGGTATTGTAAATATAATGTCTAATGATACCAAGGGATCTTATGATGCAGTTGAGTATTTAATAAAAAATAATCATAAGAAGGTAGCATTAATAGAAGGAAATAAAGAATTTGAATCAAGCTTATACAGAAAAAAAGGATATATTAAAGCTTTAGAAGATAATAATATTCCATTAAACAAAGAATATATCATAAGTGGTAAATATACATTGGAAAGTGGATATGAAAATATGAAAAAATTAATAGCATTAGAAAACAGACCAACAGCAGTCTTTTGTTTGAATGATGATATAGCAGTTGGAGCAATGAAAGCAGTTGTTGAATCTGGATTAAATGTTCCAAATGATATTTCTATTATAGGATTTGATGATAGTAACTTCTGTAATTATGTCACGCCACCTTTAACAAGTGTAAAGAAAGATTCATTAACTATGAGTGAATATGGTGGAATAAATTTATTAAACATAATAAAAAATAATGAGGTGAACAAAGAAAAATTATATATCGAATCAAAGCTTGTGGTAAGAAACTCGGTAAAGAAGTTAGAATATAAGTTTTAAGTTGAAAATTATAATAATTAGTTTGCAAATTTATATATTGTAAAAAACAATTTAAATTAAAAAGTATAGTATACTTAATTTGAGGAAAAGTTTTTAGTGCAATATATAAGCTAATTATTAATACTTTTTTGTTAACGTTAACAAAAAAAGTATTGCATTATTTTTAAATTGATATTATAATATAATTAATCGATTGATATTTATTTATTAAAGATTGTGCACGTTAACAATGAAAGTCGACCTCTATTGTTAACGTGAACAAATGAGAAAGAGGGATTTAGTATGAAAAAATTTATGGACGAAAATTTTTTATTAAGTAATGAGACAGCAGAAAAGTTATATCATGAGTATTCAGAAAAAATGCCAATTATAGATTATCACTGTCACATTAATCCAAAAGAAATTTTAGAGAATAAGCAATTTGCTAATATAACTCAAGTATGGCTTTATGGTGATCATTACAAATGGAGACAAATGAGAACTTATGGAATAGATGAAAAGTATATTACTGGAGATGGAAGTGATTATGAAAAGTTTTTAGCTTGGGCAAAAACAATTTCAGTTGCTATAGGAAATCCTTTATATCATTGGACACATTTAGAGCTAAAAAGATTTTTTGGTGTAAACGAAGTCTTAAATGAAAAGAGTGCTCCAGCTATATGGGAAAAAGTAAATAAGATGCTTAATAGTGACGGATTTAAGGTAAGAGATCTTATTAAAAAATCTAACGTGAAAGTTATCTGTTCAACTGATGATCCAATTGATTCCCTTGAATATCATATAGCAATTAAAGAAGATAAGAGTTTTGATGTAAAAGTTTTACCAACATTTAGACCAGATAAAGCATTAGGAATAAATAAAGAGACTTTTAAAGAATGGTTTGAGAAATTACAAAAAGCTATTAATGGAAAAATAAAGACTTATGATGAGTATTTAGATGCATTAAAGAAAAGAGTTGAATTTTTCCATGAAGTGGGATGTAGAGTTTCAGATAATGCATTAGATTTTGTTCCAGTTGGAAAAGCTTCAATTGAAGAAGTAAGAAAAATATTTGATAAAGTATTAACAGATGGGCAAGTATCATTTGAAGATGAAAATAAATTCAGAGTATTTACATTAAAATATTTGGGTAAAATATATAATGACTTAAATTGGACAATGCAATTACACATGAATTGTGTAAGAGATAACAATACTAAAAGGTTTGAAACTCTAGGACCTGATACTGGATTTGATTCTCTTAATGATACAGAAGTTGCGATTCCACTTTCAAGATTACTAGATGCCTTAAATGTAGAAGATGCTCTTCCAAAAACTATTATTTATAGCTTGAATGCAAATGATAATGCAACTATTGGAACATTAATAGGATGTTTCCAAGGAGATAATATAAAAGGTAAAATTCAATTTGGATCAGCTTGGTGGTTTAATGATCATAAGCTTGGAATGGAAGAACAAATTAAATCATTAGCTAACTTAGGTCTTTTAAGCGCATTTGTAGGAATGCTTACAGATTCAAGAAGCTTCTTATCTTATACAAGACATGAATATTTTAGAAGAATTCTATGTAATGTAATTGGAGAATGGGTTGAAAATGGTGAATTACCTAATGATACTGAAACGTTAGGACAAATCGTATCAGATATAAGCTATAACAATGCAGAAAAATATTTTCAATTTTAATAAATATTTTATGAAATAGAGTGCATCGCAATAGTATATTTGGAATAACACAAAATAATTTTAAAGAAATATAAAATTTGGAGGAATAATTAATGAAACTAAGTAAAGAATTATACAAAGAATTTAAGACTTATCCTGAAAAAGTGATTCAATTTGGAGAAGGGAATTTTTTAAGGGGTTTTGTTGATTGGCAAATAGATAAGATGAATGATGAAGCAGATTTTAATGGAAGCGTAGTTGTTGTTCAACCACAAGAGGGTGGACTAATTGATATGTTGAATGAACAAGATGGACTTTATACTCTTTATCTTCAAGGAATACAAAATGGAGAAGCTGTAAAGACTCATAAAATTATTAATAGTGTGAGCAGAGGAGTTAATCCTTATAGAGATTATAGTGAATATTTAAAACTTGGAGAAAATCCTGAAATCAGATTCATAGTTTCAAATACTACTGAAGCAGGAATTGCTTTTGATGAAAATGATAAATTAAACGAAGGATGCCAAAAGAGTTTTCCAGGAAAATTAACAGCTCTTTTATATCACAGATTTGTAACTTTTAGTGGAGCTAGTGATAAAGGAATAATAATAATACCTTGTGAGCTTATAGATAGAAATGGTGAAAAACTTAAAGAAATAGTATTAAAGTATGCAGAAATATGGAATCTAGGACAAGACTTTGTTAATTGGCTTAACAAAGATAATATATTCTGTTGTAGTTTAGTAGATAGAATAGTTCCTGGATATCCAAGAGATACAATTGATGAAGTTAGAGCTGAACTTGGTTACGATGATAACTTAGTAGACGTAGGCGAAATATTCCACTTATGGGTAATTGAAGGACCACAATCAATAAAGAATGAATTACCAATAGAAAAAGCAGGTCTTAATGTAAAAGTTGTTAATGATATGACACCTTACAGAACAAACAAAGTTAGAATATTAAATGGACCTCATACAGCAATGGTACCAGTAGCATATCTTTATGGATTAGAAACTGTAGGAGAATCTGTGGATCATGAAGTTATAGGAAAATATGTTCATGATATAATCTATGATGAAATTATAGAAACACTAGACCTTCCTAATGAAGACTTAGTTGAATTTGCTGATGCAATTATTGAAAGATTCCAAAATCCATATGTTACGCATTACTTAATGAGTATTGCATTAAATTCAATGTCTAAGTATAAGACAAGAGATTTACCAAGTTTAACAGAATATTTAAAGAGAAAAGGAGAACTTCCTAAGAAATTAGTATTCTCACTTGCAGCTTTAATTGAATTTTATAAAGGTAAAAGAGGAACTGAGAATATAGAATTATCTGATGATGAAGATATATTAGAATTATATAAAAATCTATGGTCTAATTTTGATGGAACTGAAGAAGGATTAAATAAGATTGTAATTTCAGTTCTTGGATATGAAAAAAATTGGGGTATGAATTTAAATGATATTCCAAACTTAACAAATGAAGTAACTAAATATTTACAAGAAATTGAAAGATTGGGAATGAAAGAAGCTGTTAAAATAGTTCTTTAGTAACATAAAGTGAAACTTAGATTTCAGAGGGAGTTTTTAGCTCCCGCTGAAGCTAGACATTAGATAAGTCACATACTAATGAATTATTTAATATATATATACGCAAACTATAAAAATATAACTTAAATGTATGAGGTTAAGTTAATAATTAGGAGGAAAAGTTAATGAATTTTGATGAAAATTGTTTTTATTGTTCAAAGGGTGAAAATCTTGATTCTCAAATGATTAAAATTTGTGACTTGAAGGTATCAACAGTATATTTATTTAAAGAACAAACTTATAAAGGCAGATGTAATGTAGTTTTTAAGGAACATAAAAGTCAAATTATAGATTTAACAGAAGCGGAAGCATCAGATTTCATAAATGATATTAGAAAAGTAGCAAAAGCTATACAAAAAGCTTTTAATCCAGGTAAGATAAATTATGGAGCATATGCAGATACAATGAAACATCTTCATTTTCATGTAGTACCTAAATATGAAGGCGGTCCATCTTGGGGAACAACTTTTGAAATGAACCCAGGTAAAGTTTTATTAAATGACGAAGAATATAGTGAATTAATAGCTAAGATAAGCAACAATTTATAATGTTTAAGTTTTCTCTAATAAATAGTTAACTTAAATATTAAGAAAATTTTATATTAGAGAAATTTTAATATACGAAAACAGATAAAAAGTTTAAAAAAATGAAAATTATATAAACAGGAGGAATAAAAATGAAAGATTCAATCGAAAAGGTTGAAAGTAATGAGGCGTTAACGTCTGATGCTTCTACAAAAGGAAACGTAAAATTAAGTCTAAAAGAAAAAATATCATATGGGTTTGGTGACTTTGGTAATGGATTTATGTTTGACTTAGGGCAAGCATATCTTACAAAATTCTTTATTGATGCATGTGGAATAGGCGCTGGTGCAGTTGCTGGTATTTTCTCACTTACAAAGATATTTGATGCTTTTATGGATCCGATTGCTGGATCAACAATCGACGGTAGAAAGAATATTGGTAAAGCTGGTAAGTTTAGACCAATTATGATGATTGCAAGTATAATTCTTGGAATACTTACAGTTGTTACATTTACAATGCCTGATGTAGCAATGTCAACTAAGATTATATATGCATATGCTACTTATATGGCTTGGGGCCTTGTATATTCATTTACTAATGTTCCTTATGGATCATTAGCATCCGTTATGACAAGGGACGTTGAAGATAGAAGTCAATTAGCAACTTATAGACAAGCAGGTTCTTTAGGTGCACAATTGATAACCGGTGTAGCTTTTGTTCCATTACTTATGTGTTTTTCAAATCCTAGAGTAGGTTATCCAGTAGCTGCTGCAGTTATGGCTCTTATAGGAATAGGTTCATTCTATATATGCTTTAGAAATACTAAAGAGCATGTAAAAGTTAACAGAACAGGTAAGTCAGAAAAAGCAACTGCTAAAGATTATGCAAAAGTTGTATTCACAAATAGACCGCTATTATGTTTAATTCTTATGACTGTATTTACAATATCAGCAATGAATACTAATAATCAAATGATGATATTCTTTTGTCAATATAACTTAGGAAGTATTGGATTCCAACCTATTATAAATTTCATAATGATTGGTTGTTCTGTTGTAGGAATTTCTTTAATACCAAAGCTTGTTAAAAAGTTCGGTAAAAAGAAAACTGCAATGGGGGGATTCATAGTTGGTGCTATTGCTAATGGTCTGAATTTTATAATACCAACAAACTTTTATTCGTTTGTAGTACTTGTTACTATTGGATATGTAGCTTTAGCTATTCCAAATGGAGTTACTTGGGCTTTCGTTTCAGATGCTATAGATTATGGTGAATGGCATACTGGAATAAGAAAAGAAGGTATCACTTATGCTGCATTTAATTTCTCAAGAAAAATTGCTCAATCTGTAGCTGCTCTTATTAGTGCAGGAGTATTAGGTTTAACAGGATATGTAGCAAATGCACATCAAAGTGCAACAACTTTATTGGGAATAAAAGGTGCTATGACAATATACCCAGCATTCGCATTAGCTGTTGCGGCTATCGTAGTTGGCTTATTGTATAACTTACCAGATGATAAGTACAGAAAGATAGCAAAAGATCTAGAAGAAGGAAAATGGGAAAAAGGTATAATAGAATAGAAAATAATATGAGATAGGAGAAAATTTTCATATTAAAATAGAAATAAAGCATTATTAGCTTATCAGATAAGTTAATAATGCTTTATTTCTATTTATGAATATATATATTCGTAGTACAAAGTACAACATCTATAGATACTCATAATACCTAAATATGAAGGCGGTTCATCTTGGAGAACACCTTTTGAAATGAATCCAGGTAAGGTTTTCTTAAATGATGAAGAATATAATGAATTAATAGATAAGATAAGTAGTAATTTATTATATTTTAAATTTTCATTAATAAAAATTAACTTACAAAATAAAAATTCTTATTAAAGAATTTAGAATAGAAAAATATTTTAGATAAATATTTATATAGCATTATCAGTTTATAAAAAAAGTTAAAACGGCTATAATTTTAAACTAACTTTGAAAATAAAAATGAAATTTGTATAAAAAAGTCTGATAACGTTAACAAAGGGTATTGCAATATTTAAAAAAGGGTATTATAATAAAGACTACTAAGAAATAAGAATAAATAAAATTTTACGCAAAGATATAAATATCTTTAAATTGTTAACGTGAACAATTTAAAGACGGTTAACTAATAAAGAAAGAAGGGTTTAGTATGAAAAAATTTATGGATGAAGATTTTTTATTATCCAATAGTACAGCAGAAACTTTATATCATGAGTATTCAGAAAAAATGCCTATAATTGATTATCACTGTCATATAAATCCCAAGGAAATATTAGATGATAAAAAATTTAAAAACATAACAGAAGCTTGGCTTTATGGTGACCACTATAAATGGAGACAAATGAGAACTTATGGAATAGATGAGAAATATATTACTGGAGATGGAAGCGACTATGAAAAGTTTTTAGCTTGGGCAAAAACTATTTCAGCTGCTATAGGAAATCCTCTTTATCACTGGACACACTTAGAGTTAAAAAGATTCTTTAGTGTCGATGAAGCGTTAAATGAAAAGACTGCTCCAGATATTTGGGAAAAAGTAAATAAAATGTTAAATAGTGATGAATTTACTGTGAGAGAACTTATTAGAAAGTCTAATGTAAAAGTTATATGTACTACTGATGATCCAATAGATTCACTACAATATCACTTAGCGCTTAAAGAAGATAAAAGTTTTCATGTGAAAGTTTTACCAACATTTAGACCTGATAAAGCACTTGGAATAAACAAACCAACATTTAAAGAATGGATTAGTAAACTAGAAGATGCAATAGATGGAGAAATTAAAACTTACGATGAATTATTATCAGCATTAAAAATGAGAGTGGATTTTTTTAATGAAGTTGGCTGTAAGGTGTCAGACCATGCATTAGATTTTGTACCATGTGGAAATTCTACACTTGAAGAAATAACAGGTATTTTTGATAAGGCACTAACTGATGGTAGTGTAACTTTTGAAGAGGAAAATAAATATAGGGCATTTACATTGAAATATCTTGGAAAGCTATATGCAGATTTAGATTGGACAATGCAATTACATATGAATTGTGTAAGAGATAACAATTCAAAGATGTTTAATAAGATTGGACCTGATACTGGTTTTGACTCTCTTAATGATACAGAAGTTGCTATTCCCCTTTCAAAGTTATTAGATTCTTTAAATATGGAAGATGCACTTCCTAAAACTATAATATATAGCTTGAATTCAAATGATAATGCAACTATTGGAACATTAATAGGATGTTTCCAAGGAGACAATATAAAAGGTAAAATGCAATTTGGATCAGCTTGGTGGTTTAATGATCATAAACTTGGAATGGAAGAACAAATCAAATCATTAGCTAATTTAGGTCTTTTAAGTGCATTTGTAGGAATGCTTACAGATTCAAGAAGCTTCTTATCTTATACAAGACATGAATATTTTAGAAGAATTCTATGTAATGTAATTGGAGAATGGGTTGAAAATGGTGAAATTCCTAATGATATGGAAGCTTTGGGGAAAATCGTATCAGATATAAGCTATAACAATGCTAAACAATATTTTAATTTTTAATACAAATATATATTAAAAATTAGGAACTAAATAAATTATTAATGAGAACTGTAAGTTAATTATTAACTTATAAAATTAAAAATGAGGTGCAAACATGAGAAGAGAAGAAGTATTGAAAAGTATAAAAGAAGCTGGAGTTGTTGCAGTAATTAGAGGAGAATCTAAAGAACAAGCTATAAAAACAGTAG
>Ga0302161_10000083_pt1 | contig 20985 bp, 17 predicted proteins | sample I_Fen_E2_1_FD_193498 | JGI IMG/M metagenome (GOLD analysis project Ga0302161, IMG submission 193498) | Peat permafrost microbial communities from Stordalen Mire near Abisko, Sweden - I_Fen_E2_1 | ecosystem: Environmental > Terrestrial > Soil > Wetlands > Permafrost | place: Sweden: Abisko...
AATCGTTATCGCCAACAGTGAAGGGAAACGGACCACTCCTTCGGTAGTTGGTTTTGTTGATGGCGGTGAACGTAAGGTGGGTGACCCTGCTAAACGTCAAGCTATTACTAACCCTACTAAAACTGTGTTTTCTATCAAACGTTTCATGGGAGAAACCTACGATCGTTTAACGAAAGAAATCGGACGTGTACCATTTAAAGTGGTAAAAGGAGATAATAACACGGCTCGTGTTGACATCGACGGTCGTCTGTACTCGCCACAAGAAATCTCGGCTATCATTCTTCAAAAAATGAAAAAAACAGCTGAAGACTACCTCGGAACTGAAGTTACTGAAGCTGTGATCACGGTTCCGGCTTACTTTAACGACGCTCAACGTCAGGCTACCAAAGAAGCCGGAGAAATTGCCGGTCTGAACGTTCGTCGTATCGTAAACGAACCAACAGCTGCTGCTTTAGCTTATGGTTTGGACAAGACCAACAAAGATATGAAAATTGTAGTATTCGACTGCGGTGGTGGTACTCATGACGTATCTGTACTTGAACTTGGCGATGGTGTATTTGAAGTAAAATCAACCGATGGTGACACTCACCTTGGTGGAGATGACTTCGACCACCGTATTATCGACTGGTTAGTACAAGAATTCAAAAACGAAAATAGCGGTATTGACTTAAGCAAAGATCCAATGGCTTTGCAACGTTTGAAAGAAGCTGCTGAAAAAGCTAAAATTGAACTTTCGAATACAACGTCTTCTGAAATCAATTTACCTTATATTATGCCTGTTGATGGTGTGCCACGTCACTTGGTACGTACATTAACCCGTGCTAAATTTGAACAATTGATTGACGATTTAATTCAACGTACTATCGAACCTTGCAAAACTGCATTGAAAAACGCAGGTTTGACAATTAGTGATATCGACGAAGTTATTCTTGTTGGTGGTTCAACCCGTATTCCGGCTATTCAAACTGCTGTTGAAAAATTCTTTGGAAAAGCTCCTTCAAAAGGTGTAAATCCTGACGAAGTAGTTGCTGTTGGTGCGGCTATCCAAGGCGGTGTATTAACCGGAGAAGTAAAAGATGTGTTGTTACTTGATGTTACTCCACTTTCATTGGGTATCGAAACTATGGGTGGTGTAATGACCAAGCTTATTGAATCGAACACAACTATTCCAACAAAAAAATCAGAAACATTTACAACAGCTGCCGACAATCAACCTTCTGTGGAAATCCACGTATTACAAGGCGAACGTCCAACAGCTATTCACAATAAGTCATTAGGTCGTTTCCACTTGGATGGTATCATGCCTTCTCGTCGTGGTGAACCACAAGTTGAAGTAACATTCGATATTGATGCCAATGGTATTTTACACGTATCAGCTAAAGATAAAGCTACCGGAAAAGAACAAAGTATCCGTATTGAAGCTTCATCTGGCTTAAGTGATGCTGAAATCAAACGAATGAAAGACGAAGCAGCCGCCAATGCCGATGCCGATGCTAAAGAAAAAGAAAGAATCGACAAAATGAACCAGGCTGACAGCTTGATTTTCCAAACAGAAAAACAACTGAGCGAGATTGGCGATAAGATTCCTGCTGATAAAAAAGGACCGATTGAAGCTGCTTTGGCTAAATTGAAAGAAGCTCACAAATCGCAAAATCTGGACGAACTGGATGCAGCCACTAATGAACTAAACACTGCCTTCCAGGCAGCAAGTCAGGAAATGTACAATGCACAAAACGCACAGGCAGGTGGAGCGCAACAGCCTAATGAAGGTGCTCAACAAAGCCAGGGAAAAGAAGGCGATGTAACAGATGTTGATTTTGAAGAAGTAAAATAAAATCAATAGTCAGCTGGATAATTAAATTGCCCTGTTGATCAAAGTAAAGAAGGAGGCTGTATCAAAAAAATGATACAGCCTCCTTTTTCTTTGAACTTAGTAATGGTCAGAATTTAATGTCTTCCACTGTTTTTTCTTTCAACATCAAAAATCGCCGTTAAGCCGTATTCAACATTAAATATGTGAAACTAAAAACAGAGGACATTGAGCTATTAGAATTGCTTGTCAACACTAGCACCAATTATACCATACAAACGATCATATAACATGATAGAGCTTGTTTTGTTTAGTAAAGCGAGATTGTATATGGGGCGTGTTTGGTGTGATAAAAGGAGGCTCCGACTGATCATCTGCAAATTTGTACTGATAAGCTATAATCGAACATCATAAGCTACACCATCATACCTGCAACTTACAGACTCATTCTTCATCAAGTCTGTGTCATTACATATCCTGTCAGACAGCGTTCCTTTTGCAGTCAATGACGTATCACTCGTCGTCAGACTTACCCGACGTGTCGTCAGAAGCCTTGTACCTCCAGTCAGATGCGTTGCACGTCTCGTCAGATACGTTGCACCTTAAGTCAGACTCGTACGATCTAACGTCAAAAGCGTTCGACTTTGCGTCAGAACCATCCGACTTTCGGTCAATATCGTTCGACTTTGTGTCAGAAGCACCCGACATTCGGTCAATATCGTCCGACTTTGCGTCAGATTCGTCCGACCATTCGTCGGTATCATTCCTTTTCATGTTAGTAGCGTTCCTGCTCATGTCAGACTCATTACTTTTCGTGTCAAGGCTATAAACTGCCTTGTAAGCTTTATACCAGGCGTTGTCAGAGCCGTGCTTTTTCAGTTCTGTGCCGTTCCAATCGTTATCAGAGGTATTAATTCGGTTTACAGTTTTATAAAAGACCCTGTTTGTATGGTACTTTTAGTTGCGCAACAGCTAGCTGTCAAAACACGAAGTATTATCTTTGATAGCTTTACACACATGTTCCGAGCTTAGGTTTATTAATACCGAATGCCCACTCTAAACTAAGCCGGTATAAGACAAAACAAAGAAAAGAGGCTGCCTCGAATCTTATGTTGAGACAGCCTCTTTTCTTCTGTAAAACAATCTCAATCATTGTATTGAGACTATTACCGTAAGTATTTCATTCACCTTCTTCAAAATAGGTTGAAGAAGTATGTAGCTTATTGATTAATGGATTGGCGTACATTTCCAACAATTTGCTCCTTAAGAAATCATGATCCTTGTTTTCCAACTCAATCTTTGCTATTTGTAAAGTCAAATATCTTTCAAAATCGAGTTTTTCGGTTTGCGTGTACTCTGCTGAGAAATGTTTCGCATCTTTAAGCAGATCGAACGCTATTTTATTATTAGCAAAGATAGTATAATTGGAGTGGATACGTCTATCAATCAGTTCGGCAGTCAACGCTATTTGTTGATTTCGGTTAGATGTTTCATTGGCAATTGCATCCAGCTCTTTGCTTATATCACCGGTTATTTCATAAACAACTTTGCCTTTATATCCCATTACACCCGTTTCCATATTGATTAAGTCATCTTTCGGATCCTTCTTAAAGCATGGATTATCGCGTTTTTGTTGCATTTCTTTCGCCTTCAGAAAATCGCAGGGGTCGTATTCATACGAGATACTTAATGGACAAAGATTCAATGCCTTCATATTCTCAATAAAATTTCCGGCACCACCCATATTGAACATCTTCAACAGACTTTCCTGAGTTCTGTCATTCGAATCTTTGGCACGTCCCTCACGTTGGGCAATCCAGATGGATTGATTCTTGTCTGAAATAGTGTGTGCAATATAAGCAGAGAGGCGCTGAGAGCTTTCCAATACATTGCGGGGACTAAGACCCCGTTTGACAATAAAACTCTTGTTTACACGAACCAGATCCTCGATCCAGGGATAAATCAATAGATTATCACCGATCGCTATTTCAACAGTATCCAGCCCTCTTTGAATAAACTTACCGCATAGAAATGCAGAATCAAGAATGATATCACGATGATTTGAAATATAAAGATAAGCTTTCGAGGTATTAATTTTAGCAAGACCATTCAAATCAATCCCTTTGGTCATATTAGCCTCAAGATATTGCAGAAACGGGCATACCATTTCCTTTTGAAACTCATAATTAGAGTGATAGCTCATTAAACGCTGTTTAATATTCTCTTTGGGTAAAAGTGGATAAACAGTGCTCAGCACTTTCATAAACTGCTTTTCCTCGCACAAACGTTCCAGTACTCCATGTACTTCTTCGTTATTATAACACCGTATTTCTTCAAAATTAAATTCCATAACTATTCTCAATTAAACGAATTACAAAACTATTTAGCTGTTTGTTCAAATAAAAGACTTAAATAAATAAACACCACCGGAGCAGCCAGAAGCATACTATCAAACCGATCGAGCAATCCTCCGTGACCGGGAATAAGATTTCCCGAATCTTTAATGTCAACCGTCCGTTTCATAAGTGATTCGATAAGATCACCCAAAGTACCAAAAATGACTACAATCTCAGAGAATATTAACCAGTGGATTAAACTTATTTGAGGAATCAGCATCGAAAAAATATAACCGGAAAGTAATGCAAACAAAGCACCACCAATAAAACCTTCCCACGATTTTTTGGGCGAAATTCGTTCAAACAATTTATGCTTGCCGAGTGTAACGCCAACCAGATAGGCACCGGTATCATTTACCCATATTGTTACAAATACGGACAATAAAACAAGTGGTTGCCAATCGTTGATGAATAATATAAAATTGAGCAACGAAAAAGGCAGCGCAACATACACCTGGCCCATGATAAAGTAGGCCCAATTATGAAGAGCATTCGGTTTTTGTTTATATAATTCGGACACCAAAACAAGAACCACGTAAAGACCATAAATAGAGAATACAGGATAATGCCAAATACCGGATGCATATACAAACGATGCTAAAAAAAGTAATACCCCACCCAGTAGACCACTTAGCCGATTGACACAAACACCTACTTGTCTGTTGGACAATTTATGAAATTCACTCACCGCCAGCCCACAAATCAAGGCAAAAACCGTTGCAAAAAGAAATTTATTGAGCAAGATAGAACCAACTAACAGAGCGACAAAAAGAAAACCGCTTAAGGTTCGTTTCACGAAGTTATTCATACGTGTATTCAGAAGTATTTAAGGTGTAATTATACAAGAGTGTGCTTAGTTTGCTTTGAGAAGTTTCATTATCTCGTCAAGTTTTGGAGACAGAATGATTTCCGTCCTCCGGTTGCTTGCTCTGCCCTCGGGGGTGGCATTGCTTGCTCTTGGCGAATATTCTCCTTTTCCGGAAGCTGTAAGGCGTGTAGGAGCAATGCTATACTCATTAGTTAGTATACGTACAATTGAAATTGCCCGAGCTACACTTAAGTCCCAGTTATCATGATAAACTGACGTTTTAATTGGAATATTATCAGTGTGTCCTTCAACTAGGATATCTATATCTCCGTTTTTATTAAGCACATCAGCCAAGACTCTAATAGCCTCAATTCCTTTATTTTCGATAGCTACACTTCCTGATTTGAAGAGGAGTTTGTCAGACATGGAAACATATACCTTCCCATTCTTTATTTCGACAGAAAGCTCGTCCGATTTAAATCCTAACAAAGCATCACGCAAGATACCATTTAATCGTTTGGTAATGGAGTCCTGACGAGCAACTACTTTTTTCAGATCATTAAGAGCATTTTCGCGTTCGGCAAGTAGCTTTTCTTTTGCGAGCAACTCACTTGATTTTTGTTTCATGGAAGCTGTGAACTGCTCATTCTGAGATAAGTTTTTATTCAGAAGATCATCCTTTTGCTTTTTTAGTTTTGCAATATCTGAGTTCAATCCGACCGTATCTTTTCTTAGGCTGTAAAGTTCATTCTCTCTCGAAGATAAAGTTGTACATAATGAATCTCTCTCTTTTATAACGGTCAACACAGACTTGGGTAAAAAAAGCTTCTTTACAGGTTTTGGATCCCCACATTTGTAAATTGGACTACAGGAAAATAAAGCAACTGCACAAACAATTGTCCCGACTACTAATTTTAAAACTTTCATAAGTGTATTTTTATAATCAATCTAAGAGTAAACATTGAAAAAAGCAGATTATCCTGAATTTTCAATTGGTATATTTAAGCCAACACAAAGATAGCAAAACTTTGTTCCTCGCGCGGAAAAACAATAAATTCTTTTATCACTACTTCAACAAGCATGCTGCGAGTTTTTTCAGGCAAACAGCACAGATTCTACTAAAAGAAATACTGATTTAAAATTTCGCTTTTTATTTCCAAATGTCAGCACAAAAGCAAGCCGCCCATTTGGGGGCGGCTGCAATTTATTTTTACTTTATTATTTTAGAACAAGAACTAGTCAACATTTGGTTCTACCTTATCCTCCGAATTTTCTTCTGATAATTTTGGAGTTTCAACTGCAACCGGCACGTCCAACTCGTCATCATTGCCATTATTCTGTGCCATTAATTCATCATTTCTGGAAGTCCAAGGACGCTTACCAAATATTTTCTCCAAGTCTTCAGCAAATATCACCTCTTTCTCAATCAATAATTCAGCCAAAGCATTATGCCCTGTAGCATTATCTGAGAGTATCTTTTTTGCTCTTTCATACTCTTCTGCAACAATTTTCTTTGCTTCCGAATCAATCAATTCCGCCGTCTTTTCGCTATATGGCTTCGTAAACCCATAATCGGAATTTCCTGTAGAATCGTAATAACTCATATTTGCCAGTTCCGGACTCATTCCGAAATAAGCAACCATAGCGTAAGCACGTTTAGTTACGCGCTCCAGATCATTAATTGCACCTGTTGACATCTGATGTAAGAACACTTCCTCAGCAGCACGACCTCCAAGTGTCGAACACATCTCATCAAGCATATGCTCCTTATTGGTAAGCTGGCGTTCCTCTGGCAAGTACCAGGCAGCTCCCAATGCTTCACCACGTGGCACAATAGTAACTTTTACAAGTGGATTGGCATGTTCCGTCATCCAGCTTATCGTAGCATGTCCGGCTTCGTGATAAGCGATCGACTTTTTCTCCGCAATGGTCGTGATTTTAGTTTTCTTTTCAAGACCACCTACAATACGATCAACGGCATCCAGAAAATCCTGCTTTTCAACAAATGATTTATTTTTGCGGGCAGCAATTAAAGCTGCCTCGTTACATACATTCGCTATATCGGCTCCGGAGAATCCGGGAGTCTGACGTGCAAGGAAATTCACATCCACCGTTTCATTTATTTTTATCGGACGAAGGTGAACATTGAATATCTGCTTGCGTTCGTGTACATCCGGCAAGTCAACATGAATTTGACGGTCGAAACGTCCGGCACGAAGTAATGCTTTATCGAGAATGTCAGCACGATTGGTTGCTGCCAGAATAATAACGCCACTGTTAGATCCAAATCCATCCATTTCGGTCAATAACTGATTCAAGGTGTTTTCCCGTTCGTCATTACTTCCCATATTCGGATTTTTACCACGTGCACGACCAACAGCATCTATTTCATCAATAAAAATGATACAAGGTGCCTTCTCTTTAGCCTGACGAAACAAATCACGTACGCGAGATGCTCCTACCCCAACAAACATTTCCACAAAATCAGAACCTGACATTGAAAAGAACGGAACATCTGCTTCACCAGCAACCGCTTTTGCCAACAATGTTTTACCAGTTCCCGGAGGGCCTACAAGTAACGCTCCTTTCGGAATTTTACCACCAAGCTCCGTATATTTTGTCGGATTTTTCAAAAAAGATACGATCTCTTCTATCTCTTGCTTTGCTTCAGCCAAACCAGCTACGTCTTTAAAAGTAATTTTATTAGTTGTATCACCCTTGTCAAACAATTGAGCTTTCGATTTTCCAACATTAAAAATTCCACCAGAACCGCCACCCATTTGGCCTGACATCCGACGGTTCATAAATACAAAAAAGAAAACCAATAAAAGTATCGGTAAGATACTATATAAGAATATATCTACATAATTTCTCGTATCTTGATATTCGACACTTCCCGTAAATCCGTATTTATCTTCAGCAGTTTGAATAAATCTTGAAAATTCCTCAGATGGTACACTCACTGTGAGTGTCCGGTCTTTTGAATACATTTCATATTTATCGCCAAAAACTCTTTTCAACACTTGCGTATCTTTTTTGGTCAACGAATCCTTGAAAGCCTTTTGGTCAAAAGCAAACGACCGGTATCCATTTCCAAAAGCTTTACGGAGTGCAACAGTATCTTTCGAAATCTGAGTATAATTTATTAGTTGAGCTTCTACCTCATTCTTCGTATTATACACATCTATCTTCTTAATCATTCCCTGTTTCACATATTCTTTGAAAGTGGTAAAAGGAATTTCTTTTACGGGCGAATTTTCTTTAAAAAACCACGAACCGAGCAGAAACAATATAATTATCCCATAAATCCACGAAATATTAAACTTAGGGAATTTACCGGCTGGCTTGATCGGATTTTGATTCGGCGATTTGTTTTCCATTACTTACAATTGTTATCTTATTAATTAATTACAGATAAAACAAAAAACTTGTATATTGGTTTTCATTTAACTCAACAATGAGAATAAAAATCAGAGGACATCCTCTATTTTCTTCAGATCAGCATCAGACCATAAATGTTCTATGTCATAAAATGCACGAGTTTCCCGCTGAAAAACATGCACAATGATCTGACCATAATCCATAGCAATCCATTCACAATTTTCAAAACCATCCGTTGCATAGGGCTTGACCTGAATTTGCTCTCTAACCCAATCCTTGATAGACATAGCAATGGCATTGACATGGACACTCGAATCACCTTCACAAATAACAAAATAACAACAAGGAGCTTCCTGTAACTTATTCAGATTGACCACTACAATATTTTTTCCTTTCTTCTCCTGGATACCTTCAACAATCTTATCTACAATCAGTTCGTTTTCCTTTATTTTTATATTTAGCATTCTGTTATTGTGTTTTTATTTTCGAAAATGGATACAAAGATACGGTTAAATGCCCGTAAATGAAAATGTTGTTGCAAAAAATTACATTTAATGAACATTAAATGTAATAAAGGATAGACTTTAATTAACAGGCTTAACCCCTTTTGGTCTAATTGCACCACAAATAAATAGATAACATTCATTTATTCAAAATAAAAAAATCCGATACAAATACCTTGCATCGGATTTTTTCGTATACTATTTCAGACTATTTAAGGATAGAAAGAAAATCTGCATCAGTTGCAAATTTAGAGAATTCAATATCTTTAGCAGCCCTTAATGCAAATGAACTATCTTGTTTCACTGCACTTTTCAAATTACTGTAAACAGCATCACGATCGTTTGTCCGAGCCCCGATAACAGCACCTAAATATGCAGTAGTTGCATTCGGTTGTGATACGGCTGACAGAGTCTTGCGAGCACCACTATAATCAGCATTCAAAATTTGTAGCAGAGCTGCATTATTTGAAACTGCAGAGCCAAAATATGTTTTAGCTTTAGCATAGTCACCCTTAACCAAATTCAGAGTTCCCAATCCTTGGCTTAAATTACCTGTTGTACCAGCAGCTTTTCCAAATGACTCTTCTGATTTTGTCAAATCGCCTTTTGCCAATGAAGTTAAACCTAAATTATAATTCACATCAGCTGATTTAGAATCAATTTCATATGCTTTTGCATAATAACGTGAAGCATCATCAACATTTCCTTGTTGGAATTTCACAGTACCTAAATTATTAAAGCCACGAGCATCTGTAGGGTAAATATCTATAACTTTTTGATAAATAGTAGCCTTTTCAGATAAATCGTTAGTCAATGTAGCAGCATACAACAATTCTTCAACAGAAAGTTTAGAAGCATCTTCTTTTGCCAATTTAGCAATTTCTTCATCTGATTTTCCTGTAATATCAACAGTCAAATTCAAACGAGAACGACGTAATTGAGGAAGGATTTCTTGTGCAATAGCTTTAAATGCGACAGAAAGATTTTTAATTTCACGTTCGCGTTGTTCTGGATCAGTATACATTGTCAAAACGCGTAAGATAACTTGTTTATCTTGAATGTTAGACTTTTCCATCAAGGCTTGAAAACCAGCCCAGTCTTCTGCTGTAAATTTAGAATCAATTTTTACAGAAGTCTTCAATTTCTTTAATTCTTTATTCAAATAAGACACTGTTACGGCCTCACGTTTTTCAGCAAGGTTTGTATTCAACTTCATTCCACCATCCGGCGAAGCGTAACCTGAAACTTCAAATGCACTTACTTTCTCATTTTGAGAAGCAGAAGCTTCTTTAATCTTTTTAGTCAATGCTAAAACGTCTGCTGAATTAGTTTCAGTCTTACGTAGTTTCGATTGTTGAATCAAAAATAAGATGTCAGCATCTTGTTTCTCTTGAATAATGCGTTGAAATTTATCAGGAATAATAACAGGAGCCATTTCTGAAGCACTTGTAGAAGCAAGTTGAGAAGTAGCAATTACTCCATCAGCGATCTTCACACTAGGAATTTGATAGGTCTTCTTTTTAGTAACTACATTAAATTCGAGATAAAGCTCTGATTTAGCCATTTCAGGAACATAATCGAAAGATGCTTTCAATGTATAAGTTCCACCCAGTTTGTAAGAAATTGTTTGATCGTTTCCTACAATTTTTTCACCTTGGAAAGTAACCGGTGTGCCTTTAACTTCTTTGCCTTCGAATTTCAAAACAGGAGTTACAGTAACTGTAGCTTTTTTTGTGAAATACTTAACTGGGAATGTTCCGGTAATTGTTGCATCCACTTTACCACCTTTCACTTCAAGTGGATTTGGATTACATTTAAATAAGCTAGGATCTAAAGCGGTCATATCTTTAGAGCAAGAGCTAAAGAATAATGCGAGCACCATCGAAACCGCGAAAAATAATTGCTTTCTCATAAATTTCATTTTTTGTTATAAATTATTTAATTTCAATTTTAGGACATTTTGACTACAAATATACAATCTTTCAACGGAATTGCATTACTTTGCAAACGATTTTGACATTTTTTGTTAAGCATCACAGCAAAAAACTTCAAAAAAAAGCAAACCTATCGGTTTATCACCATCTTAATTTGATCAATTCGAACACAATTATATGCTACAAATAAAAAATAAACTTTCAAGATTAATAAATTTATGTCGTTATTTATCAATTAATAAAATAATAAATGGAGTCCGACTGATCATTTCTTACCTTTTTTCCTATTTAGGACTCAATAAAATTAGTCAACGATTCCCTTTTTTCATTTCAGTAGAAATTTCAAACTTCTGCAATTTACACTGCCCCGAGTGTCCCGTAGGAATAAAGGTAATATCGAAGACAGAAAAAGCATTCTTCAACTTTACCTTATATCAGCGTTTGATAAATGAGCTTAAATCCAACCTGTTTCATATTATACTCTATTTTCAGGGAGAACCATTCTTAAACGATGAACTGACAGAGTTTATCAAATTTGCTCATCAGGCAAAAATTTATACATCTACATCGACCAATGGACAATTTCTGAGCTCCAAGAATTCAAAGAAAATAGTACTTTCCGGCTTAGACAAACTGATTGTTTCTGTGGACGGAACTACACAAGAAACGTACCAAAGTTATCGAATTGGAGGAAATCTTCAAAAAGCATTAACCGGAATTGAAGAGCTTGTACATTGGAAAAAGATGCTAAATTCGGCGACTCCATTAATAGAACTTCAGTTTTTAGTATTGAAAACCAATGAACACCAGATAAGTGAGATGAAGCAGCTTGCTAAATCGCTAAACGTTGACAGATTAAAGTTCAAAACCGCTCAACTCCATAATTTTGAAAATGGGAATGATTTAATACCGACAAAGACCAAGTATTCCCGCTATAAAAAGGGTAGCACCGGAAAATTTGTCATTAAAAATCCTTTAGCAAATCGATGCCGGAGATTATGGAGCGGAGCAGTTATCAATGCAAAAGGGGATGTTCTACCTTGTTGTTTCGATAAAAGCTCAAAATTTTCATTCGGTAATATTCAAGGAAAATCTTTTTATGATTGCTGGCACAATAAAAAAACTTCCGATTTCAGAGAAAGGATTCTCCAAGACCGGAAGCAATTTGATATTTGCAGAAATTGTACCACAAAATGATATTGTCTGACTTGCAAACTCGATCAGTGTCCGCTTATTTTCCAAACATTTGTGTCCATTCTTCCTCTTTAAATCCAACCAGAACATTATCATCTATCAAAAGAATAGGACGTTTGACAATCATGCCGTCAGAAGCAAGAATATCAAGAAGCTCATCTTCCGACAAAGTCTTGATCTTGTCTTTCATTTTATATTCTTTGTATAACAGCCCGCTGGCATTAAAAAACCGGGAAACTGGAAGCCCGCTCCTGCCAATCCATAGCTTCAGCTCCTCTTTGGTCGGATTAGCATCTTTTATAGAACGATAGGCATAATCTATTTGATGCATTTTCAACCACTTTTCGGCTTTTTGACACGTTCCGCATTTAGGATAGCAAATTGCAATTGGATTCATCTTTGATCAGTCTTTTATTTAAACACAGCTTTAAACAAGTCATTCCCATTAGCATAAATAAGCAGTGCAAATAACAAAAGCATCCCTGTAGTTTGAGCATATTCTAAAAACTTATCACTCGGTTTTTTTCTCGTTATTATCTCATAAATCAGATACAACACATAACCTCCATCCAAACCCGGAATTGGTAAAAAATTCATAAATGCTAGAACAACAGATAGAAAAGCCGTCATTTGCCAGAAAATTTGCCAGTCCCACATTTTGGGAAATAATTTTCCTAAGGCCCCGAAGCCTCCAAGTTGTTTCGAACCTTCTTTAGTGAAAACAATTTTAAACTGTTTCACATAGCTTGTTAGCGTTTCCAAACCCAGATTAATTCCGGCAGGAATGGATTGAAGGAATCCATATTCAATGCGCTTAGTCGGCATATTATCAAACCGCTGACGTGGAGCAACACCCAATTTACCATCTTCCGTTAACTTGACATTCGCTTTCATCAATTGACCTTTGCGAATAAAATCAATAGTCACATTCGTATTACGCAAGATATCGAATTCAGAAGTAATGTCCTGATAAATATAAAGCGATTTCTCATTAACCCCAACAATACTATCGCCACCCTGTAATTTAGCCTTAGCAGCAGGAAAACCGGCAGCGACATTGTCAATAACAAAAGGGAATCGAATTTCTACAAAGTTCACTTCCTGCGCTGCAAGTATCTTTTGCGAAAAGTTAGCAGGAATTTGTAAATCGATAAGTTTATTATCCCTGGATACAACTACATTTTGTTTTCCGTCAATAAGTAATTTTTCAACAATGTCAGCACGTTGTTCTACAGGTTGTCCATCAATTTTGACAATATTATCACCATTTTTAAACCCATTATCCAACATGGTTTGCGAAAACTGGAGCCCAAATTTCGCACTTTTCAGAGGAAGATATTCTCTCCCCCATGTGAATAAGACGGCAGCGTAAATGACCATAGCCAAAACGAAGTTAACAAGTACACCTCCAATAATAATTGGCAACCGCTGCCACACCGATCGAGATCGATATTCCCAAGGTTGCGGTTCGGAAGCCATCTGGGTTATATCTTTGGTTTCATCTACCATACCTGATATAGAACAATATCCACCCAAAGGTAGCCAACCGATTCCCCATTCCGTATTATCGGGATATTTTCTCCAGTCTCCTTCGGGCAATTCAGCCAATGGTATTTGCTCCATCACAACTTTTCCTTTTGAATCATGGACAGCATCACCATCCAAATCTACTTTAGGACGTTCGTTAGCCGGAATATTTTTGGCAAAAAACTTTACATCCCAGTGCCCGTTTATTTTCTTTGCACGGATTAACGATAAGCTGGGATTAAAAAACATGTAGAATTTTTCTACACGTACTTTGAATAAGCGCGCAAATGCGAAGTGACCAAATTCGTGTAAAACCACTAATATCGAAAGACTGAGAATTAGCTGTAAAGCCCTGATGAGGAATGTTTCCATAAATTATTTGTGTAACTCTGTATTTTAGTGACCTTGATTTAATTATTTATATATTTTTCAAAAAGCAGGTTCTGGTTGATCGGGCTTCTATCAGACCACATGACAACAGTAAATCACCTGCATTTGTTTTAAGTCCGAAGGTTGAAAGATATTCCAACGGAGGAAACTTACTTAATTATTTCTTTAGTGAGTAGCCGTACCAATGCATCAGTTCTTACATAATCATCGTAAGTCGGTTTAGCTATATAATCGGCTTTAGCCATTACCTCTTCAATAATATCGCTCATTTGTAAGAAGTCAATTTTATCTTTCAAAAACTCCGACACCACTATTTCATTCGCAGCATTCAATATACAGGGCATGTTTCCCCCTCTGTCCATTGCATAATATGCAAAAGCCAGATTTCTGAATCGGTCAAGATCCGGTTTTTCAAAAGTAAATTGAGAGCACACATCAAAATCAAAGCGTGGAAAATCAGTTTTCAGCCGTTCCGGATAGGTAAATGCATACTGAATGGGTAATTTCATATCGGGCACACCAAGTTGTGCTTTTATTGCACCATCAGCAAATTGCACCATAGAATGAATAATAGACTGAGGGTGCACAACCACTTGAATCTGATCGGGAGAAACGCCAAAAAGCCATTTAGCTTCAATGATTTCAAAACCCTTATTCATCATACTGGCCGAATCAATTGTAACCTTAGCCCCCATATCCCAGTTTGGGTGTTTTAATGCCTGAAGGCTTGTAACAATCTTCAATTCATCCAGCGACTTTGTACGAAACGGACCACCCGAAGCTGTCAGAATCAGTTTTTCTATCGGATTATCTCCTTCACCTGCCAGACATTGAAAAATGGCCGAATGCTCGGAATCCACAGGAATAATCGATGCTTTGTACTTAGCAGCCAGATCGCAAATGAGCTCACCAGCCACGACCAAAGTTTCTTTATTTGCTAACGCAACCTTTTTCCCTGCTTTTATGGCATTAATGGTTGGCTTGAGACCCGAATAACCCACCATAGCCGTGAGAACCATATCTATCGGCTGCATTTCGGCAACCTGCGCTATGGAATCAGCTCCGGCAAATACTTTTATCGGTAAATCGGACAACGCATTTTTCAGTGTCTGATAATGTTTTTCATTCCCGATGGCCACCATCTCCGGATTAAATTTGCAGGCTTGCTCAATGAGTAGCTCTACATTATTATTAGCCGTCAGCGCATATACTTCGAACAACGAATCATTTGCAGCTATAACATCCAGAGCCTGAGTTCCGATGGAACCGGTAGAGCCTAAAATTGCTATTTGTTTTTTTTGTTGAATATCCATTTCTAATGATACAATGTTCTTTCCTTACTTGCTTAAGATCATAATCTCCGTATTTTCATATTGGGTTATTCCTTCTTTAAAAAATAATCACCTCTTCGGGATCAACCGGTTTCCCTTGTTTCCATAATTCAAAGTAGAATTGCATCCCCGTCTTTTTACCAGAGGCTTCACCCGTAACAGCAATGCATTCACCTGCTTTTACCTGATCTCCTACTTTTTTCATCAAGCGTGTATTATTCTTATAAATGGAAAGATAGTTATTCTCATGCTGAACCTGAACCACCCAACCAAAATCGAACGTAAATGCTGCATAGACCACTGTTCCAGCCAACACACTCACAACACTTTCGCTGGGCGAAGTGATGAGGTAAATGCCATATTGCTGTTCGGACAAATTGAACGACGATGAAATTACACCTCGCGTAGGTCGAAAAAACACATAAGAGTTCTCAGTGGGCTTAGTATCAATACTTGCAAGATTATATTTCTCTTCCTTTTCGAATTTCTCAACAAAGTTTTTTTCTCTTTTCGATTTTTCCACCAAAATTTTTGCACGCTGTTTAAGCGCTATGGAATCTAAAGAAGCTATTGAGTCCGGACTCATTTTTCCGGTAATAATTCCTTTTATAATATCAATATAACCCTCTTGCAGATTGACCTGTTGTACCAATGAATCAGCTCGCATTGACTCCCGAATAATATTCGCCCGATTGCCTGTCTCACCATAGCCAGGCAGATAGCGGCTGATTGGTGTCGCAAAAATCAAAATTGTAAGAATAATAAACGTCAAAACTGCAAATGTTGAGCCATACATAAACACACTGAATCTGGATAACCGAACATGCCACGACTCTTCCAGCGTATTTTCATTCAGAACGGAAACACGATATTTAAATCGCATTTTCTGAATAAATGGTTTGAGTTTGCTCGTATTCTTTTTCATTTGTAAAATGGTATTACCTGCCCGAAAAGCTTACAAAAGTAGCGAAATTCAAAATATAAACAAAATGTATGATTTGTGTGCCAATGGATTCCAAACTGATTCCTAACAAGTTCAACAAATATTATGCGTTGTCAGAGCCGCTTTATTCTTGATTTTTATTACTTTTGCAATAGATATGAACATAAAATAACGAAACAAATGACTCGAATAGGGATACTCTCAGATACACACGGAATGCTGGATGAGCGCATTTTAGAGCACTTTGCAAATTGCGATGAAGTATGGCATTGTGGTGATTGGGGGTCGTTAGAGGTTGTAAACAAACTTCAGGCATTCAAACCCCTGCGAGGTGTATGGGGTAACATAGACAGCTATGAAATCAGAGCCATCTTTCCGCAGCACAATAGGTTTATGTGCGAAGGCGTGAAAGTCTGGCTTACGCATATTGGTGGTTATCCAGGCAAGTATGATGCATTAGTACGCCCAGCTATTTTCCAGCAGCCACCCAAACTTTTTGTTTGCGGGCATTCTCATATTTCGAAAGTGAAATATGACAGGCCTCTCGATTTATTGCATATCAATCCCGGAGCAGCTGGTAAATACGGTTTTCATAAGATACAAACTTTAGTCAGGATAGAGATTGACGGCGATAAAATTCAGGATCTTGAAGTAATTGAATTGAAACCAAAAGAAGCAATATAAAAAAATCCCTTGCCGAAGAGTTATTCGATAAGGGATTTTCTCTATTAAATGAGATTTCTATTTTATGCCGCCCATGAGTTTTTCCAGCCATTTAGACAGTCCGAAAAGAATAATAGCCGCCACACCCGACATAACAACAAACAACATAAAAAAGTCGTAAAGCGTTGTGATTTGGTAACCAATAATGGATTTAGTAGCTCCATTCTCGGGATACAGACCGCTCAACGTCCCCGCAAATTTATTGGCAATGGCGTTACTTAAAAACCAAACGGCCATAAGCAATGATGCAAATCGTGCTGGAGCAAGTTTATTTACAATAGATAACCCAATAGGTGACAAACAAAGTTCACCCATTGTGTGGATGAAATACAAACCTGTCAACCACAAAATGCTTACCTTCATATGCGAGTCAACACCACGGACTCCAAATGCAATAACTAAATAGCCCATCGACAATAGAAACAATCCGATTGCCTGTTTTACCGGTGAACTTGGTTCTACACCCCGTTTCCCAAGCAATGACCAAAGCAGAGCAAAAAGAGGAGCGAGCGTTACAACAAATATAGCATTGAACGATTGGAAATAAGAAGCAGGCATTTCCCATCCAAAAATATTTCGGTTTGTTTGTTCATCCGCAAAGAACGTGAGCGATGCACCAGCCTGTTCAAATGCCGACCAAAAGAAAATAACAAAAAATGAAATGATGAAGATAACTAATATTCGCAAACGCTCCACTTTCGTAAGCGATTTATCCGCAATAATAAACAGCGGCATCATGATTCCAATAGCATAGATAGCCGACCCAATCCAATCCGCCCCAGAAAAAAGAGTAGCAGAACCTGAAAAAGACCCAAAATTTACAGAGAACAACAGGAACAGGAATACAACACCTACCAAAGAAAGAAGCAACCGTTTTTTCGAGTTAGGCTCTGTTTCATCAATCAGATTTAGATTTTCGGTCAAAGCAGACTTCTTTGGAGCAAGACCTATTTGTTCACCTTGCGGTGTTGAAAGATATTTATTTTTGAGCAATTCAAACACCAGAACACCAACTAACATTCCAATTCCGGCAGAAAGAAATCCCCATTTGAAATCGGCTGGATTTCCGGTATCACCTACAAATCCACACCATAACGGAGACAAACCGGCACCGATATTTATTCCCATATAAAAAATAGTATATGCTGAATCCTTTCGTCTGTCATTCGGTTCATAAAGATGTCCTACCATGGTAGAAATATTGGGCTTAAAAAAACCATTTCCCAAAATCAAAGAGCACAATCCCAAATACATCAGATATTTTGCAAGACCCGGGTCAGTATAATTTAATGCACTGAAAAACATCAGAAACTGCCCGAGTGCCATGACAATACCACCCCAGAAAATAGAACGACGATTTCCCCAATAACGGTCAGCAATATATCCACCAAGTAGTGGAGTCAGATACACCAGTCCAGTATAACTACCATAAATTTGTGATGCAAAGTTTTTGTCGAATAAAAGCGCTTTTATCATAAAAAGCATAAAGAGAGCCCTCATTCCATAATAACTGAAACGCTCCCACATTTCAGTGGCAAATAACAGATAAAGTCCTTTCGGATGTCCTTGTTTAATCTCGTTTGTTGACATGAACTATTTTATTTATTTTGATTTAGCCACAAAAAAAGAACGCTGATAACTCGGCGTTCATCATTGTTTGTGACTCAATGTTCGTATTGATGTCGCAAAAGTAAGCATTCTGATTTAAAAACAAGATAAACCTCAGACAAAAATTACATTTTTAAACAATTTTCTTGCAAAAATAGAACAGATCACATCTACTCTTTTTTTTCATGCTTCTTCTTTTTATAAGTCTGATAAGTTTCAAAACCAAAAAACACAATGATCAGAAGAATCCACGATTTCCAATCAGAGAATGTAAATTCCAATTCATCGGTACGATAATACCGTATACCGAAGTTTATCAATTCAATGATCACAAAGAGCCCTATCAGTTGCAAGAAGCATTTCAAGTAATTATTCATAAGTATTTCAATTTTAATCAACGTTCCCTTTTCAATTCTATCGTCACACGTTCCACTTTTCCTCCCAATGGCGGGTTAAGCTTGGATAACTTTACATGCAGTACCTGAATTTTTGGAAATCCATTAAACAGACTATCCATAATACGTTGCCCCACGTGTTCAATTAGTTTGGAAGGCATTTCCATTTGCCCCCTGATAACATCATATACCAACTGGTAATTGAGCGTATCCTCCAGCTCATCGGTTTTACCAGCCTTAGTGGTATCCAATTCCATGGATATACTGACTATAAAAGTATTGCCTAATTCCTGTTCAAATGCCAAACAGCCATGAAAAGCATGAAACTCCATATTTTCAAGAACGATTGTACTCATAGTTTTTCTTGTCTAAACGTTTCCAAAGCTTTGGGCTCAGGAAAAGTCCTCTCTTAAATAATTTGACTTTCAAAATCACCATCACCTACATAAGTACGAATCTGATCACCAGATTTTATTTGTTTGGCTGAAGTAATACGTTTTCCATTCAATGTTGTAATGGTATATCCGTGCTTAAGCAAAAATTGTGGCGAATGTGTTTCGATATTTTTCTCCAACAAAGATAATTTATTATTTTGTTTCAACAACTGCATACGTATTGAAGATTGCAAACGATTTCTCTGACGATCGAGCAGATGTACCTTTTGCAGCACCCAACTACGTAAGGTTTGTTTGATGCGCATCTGCGCCTGATTTATCAATCTGTTTTCTATATCTATTTTGTTTTTAACCAGATGCTGAATATCCGCCACAACACTCGACATCCGGCTTTCTGCGTTTTGCAGAACTGAAATCAATAATTCGGCAGCTGCAGTAGGTGTTTTCACACTCGAATTGGCCACCATATCCAAAATTGAAATGTCGCGTTGATGCCCGATTCCAGAAACTATCGGCAATGGAAACTGTGCACAATTCAACGCCAGTTCATAGGAATCAAAACAAGCTAAATCGGTAATGGCACCACCACCACGAATTATCACCACCACATCAAACAATTCAATGTGCTCATAGATTTTTTCCAAAGCCGAAACAATAGACGCTTCAGCCTGATCGCCTTGCATCACCGCCGAGAAAAGCTTAGGATAAAAGGCAAAATGAGAAGAATCATTTTTCAGCTGATCACAAAAATCACCATAACCGGCAGCCGTGGACGATGAAATAATTGCCAACCGTTGTGGAAGCACTGGAAACGGAATTTCCTTATTCATATCTACAATACCGTCTTCCTCCAGTTGCCGGATGATTTTTAGTCTACGGGCAGCCATTTCACCAATAGTAAAGGTCGGATCAATATCGCGAATATTCAGACTAAAACCATACACACCGTGAAACTCAACCGTGACAGATACCAACACATTCAAACCCGCCCGCAGTGATTGACCCGTACTGCTTTCGAAATAAGGTTTCAACATTCGGTAAGTGCTTGCCCAAATCGTAGCTTTCGTTTTAGCCAGTAATGCATCCGAGGCATCATCCTTTTCTACCAATTCCAGGTAGCAGTGTCCACCCGGGTTTTCGCGCAACTCACTTATTTCGGCACGTATCCATTGAGGGGTATCGAAGTTCGAACGTATAACTTGTTGAATCTGATTGGTAAGTTCTGAAAGTGTAATTGAAGTCATCGTGTTAAGTTTATTAGCAGCTACAAGTTATGGCCTGTATAACGAACGAGTCTCAAATTAATCCATTTGATTTCCTTTGCAGATACAAAAATACAACTTTTTATTTTAGTGCTGGTTTCTCTTCATAAATATAAAAAACATTAAAATACAGACACTACAGAATAACTATTACGAAATTATCGTAGATTTGCGAAGTATTCGTAATGACTAAACAATAAATATCTTACTCTATATAAAAAATGGAAAAGCTAACCAATCAGGAAGAAGAAATGATGTTGATTATATTTCAGCAAGGCAAAGGTTTTATCAAAGATTTTATTCAACTGATGGATGAACCCCAACCGCCTTACACCACCGTAGCTTCTATCGTAAAGAATCTGGAACGCAAAGGTTATGTGAAAGG
>Ga0302161_10000084_pt1 | contig 20871 bp, 25 predicted proteins | sample I_Fen_E2_1_FD_193498 | JGI IMG/M metagenome (GOLD analysis project Ga0302161, IMG submission 193498) | Peat permafrost microbial communities from Stordalen Mire near Abisko, Sweden - I_Fen_E2_1 | ecosystem: Environmental > Terrestrial > Soil > Wetlands > Permafrost | place: Sweden: Abisko...
GGTGGGTGTCGATGCAACTAAATTACTCGGTAAAATAGAGAAATTTGAAAGGGTTAGTAAAATTATGGAGTGAACTTTATTATTTTTCAAATTTACTCCTATTTCTGCTTATTACAAGTATATAAATAGAATCCCTTAATTATGTAATAATATCAATACCTGTTCCACATTTTGGGCATTTTTTATCCGTTTTAAGACTATCTGCCATTATCTGATATCCATCCCTTTCAACAAGTATCTCTCCACAGCTGTGACAGTAAGTGTTTTCTCCCATTCCTGAAGGTACATTTCCAATGTAAACATATTTCATGCCTGCATCCTTTGCTATTTTATATGCTTTTTCAAGATCGGCAACGGCTGTAGGGGGAACATTTTTCATTTCATAGTAAGGAAAGAATCTTGTAAAGTGTAGTGGCACTTCAACACCGATTTCGTCTACCATAAAATTTACAAGGGCATTTATGTTCTCTTCTGAGTCATTGTAACCAGGTATCATTAGGTTAGTAATTTCCATATGAATTTTTTTATCATAGATCATTTTTATGTTGTCAAGAACAGGTTGCATCCGTGCATCACAAAGTTCCTTGTAGAATTGTTCTGAAATACCTTTCAGATCAACGTTAGCAGCGTCAAGATAGGGTCCTATCATTTCAAGGGATTCTTCAGTCATGTATCCATTTGTTACATAAATACTTTTTAAATCGTTTTTCTTGGCAAGTTTAGCTGAGTCGATAGTGTACTCCAGCCACATGGTTGGTTCGTTATAGGTCCATGCAATGGATTTGCATTTATATTCTTTAGCAAGTTTTACAGCGTCTTCAGGCATTATCTCACGAAGGGAAATTTCTTCAAGTTGTGCTTGGGATATATTCCAATTTTGGCAGTGTTTACACCGGAAGTTACATCCAACAGATCCTAGCGACAGAACAGTTGAACCAGGATAGAAATGGAATAATGGTTTTTTTTCTATGGGATCCACTGCTACAGAAGATGCAGCTGCATAGTTTAAAGTGTAAAGTTTTCCTTCGATATTTTTCCTCATGTCGCAGAATCCCTTTTTACCATCTGAGATTATACATTTCCTTTCACATACTTTACAATTCAATGATTTACCTATTTTATCGTACAAAATAGCTTCTTTTTTCAATTTTAACACCAAATGGAATCATTTTATATGATGGAATTTAATTTTACATCTTTTCAATAATTTAATCAATGAATATTTGGAATTACTTAAGGTGTTCGTAACCCTCTGGTGTTATTATATTTGTATTTCCCGCCTTATCTATCATCTTGATCTCGCCTGATGAATCAACGATTCCTATTTTGTGAAGGGTAACTTCAGAATTTAAATCGTTGAATAGACTCGGCGGTACTGTTAAAAGAAGTTCAAAATCTTCTCCATATGTTAAAGCCATTTCAATCGGATTTTGAGATGATATTTTAGCAACTTCAAAGACTTCTCGGGGTATGGGGAGATCCTCCTGGTTTATGATTATTCCAATATTACACTCGCTTTCATCGACTATTTCACCTAATTCACTGAGAAGGCCGTCAGTTATATCTGTTGCAGAAGTTACTGAATCGGATTTTGCAAATATAATTCCTTCCTCTAATCTTGCTTCAGGTTCAAGGGCGTGTTTTATTACCAGATCTTTAATATCGTTATCAAGATCATCAAAATTATGAAATGGATGGATTAAGACTTCAAATCCTGCAGCTGCAAGTCCAATTGGTCCTGTAACAGCAACAATATCACCTTGACGTGCCCCGTTTTTCATTAGGACATTATCTTTTTTTACTATCCCAATACAAGTACCACAAAGTGTTAGTTCATTTGATTCATTGGTGTCTCCACCTATTAATGCCATTCCATATTTGGTACAAGAATCTAAGATACCATCAACCATATGGTCAAAGTCAGCCAGCAACATGTTATTGGGAAGTCCCATTGAAACTATTATACCGATTGTATCTGCACCCATGGCAGCCAAATCGCTCACATTAACTGTTACAATTTTTTGACCCACCTGATAGGGGGTCATTTCATCAGGAAAATGTGTAAATGCCATTAACATATCAGAACAAGCTACTAAATAATTTTCTCCAATATCAAGGAGTGATGCATCATCAGAAAGGCTTTTAATTGAAAATTTGTCTAAAAAAAGAGATTTTACTAGGGGACGACTTTTTAATAAAAGCCTTTTTATGAGTTTTTTCTCCCCTAGATCAGAAATTTTATCTATATTAGAGGGCATCATTAACCCTGTCTTTAACTATGTCCGCGATCCTTTTATCAGCACCCAAAGGTTCTGTATAGATGATTTGGCCGTTAAAATTAATTTTAACTTCTTCTTCATGTTCGTGGGTATGTCCATGTGAATGGCCATGTCCACTCTGTTCACCTTTGTCATGTCCATTATTGAGTCCTAGAATTCTTGGGATATCTTCTGTTGTGTGAACCCCGTGGGCAAGGAAAACAGGTGTGACAACGATCTTTTCAGCACCCTTTTGTGCTAGAATGTTTATTGCTTCGGGAATGGAAGGTTTTGACATGTTCATAAAACCAACTTCAACGAGGTTGTCTTCATCTTCTCGGTACATATCAGCAATCTGACTAACCACATCCTTTCCGTATGGTAGTCTGCTTCCATGTCCAACCAGCAATACACCAATTTTAGTTTTTGAGCTTGAATTTGTATCCATATGATATCACTCCATCATCGCCTTCTTCTTTTATTTTTCTAAAAACCATTTCAACTTTGTCGCCTATTTCAACATTTTTTGGATTGCAGTCAACGATTTGAGAAGTTATATGTGCACCTTCATCGAGTTCGATTATTGCTACTACATATGGAGCCAGTGTTTTGAACTCATCTGTTGGGGTGTGTATAACTGAGAAGGTGTGGATTTTACCCTCACCGCTAAATTTAAAATCTTCTATTTTACCCCTTCTTCTACATTCAGGGCATAACACTCTACTTGGGAAAAAAACGCTTCCACACTGGGAACATTTTGAACCGATGAGATTGTATCGCTGCTGGATATGACGCCAACCTCTTACGATATCTTTCATAATGAACCTCCTTAAATATCTTCATTGTAAATTTATTAATTTAATTTTATTTTTTTTATTAATCTCGTTAAAAACCGTATTTTATCCATTCTGTAAGAACGATATTAATAGGTAATACAATTCATTGATTTAATTCTAATTTAAATCTTCTTTATATATTAAGATAGTTACCTCACTTTAATCTAAGTTATTTTAACGTTTTCTAACTTTTGACTAATTAATCCTCAATTTTCAGGATAGCGAGTTGAAATATTAATTTTTCTGATTTAAAATTCAGAGCTACAAAATATTTATAGAATTTGATTAATTCACAAATTTTATAAAGTTCTTTTAAATTATACCGATCAAATTATTTAAACACATCTATATTAATAATAATTAAATTATCATTTCTTATCTTTTACTTAATTTCAATTCATTGACATTTTATATCAGCTAATTTAAATTAATATTCATTCTTATATCAGGTATTTTAATTTCAGGTTTTATTTACCCTTATTTGCGTTGATGATGGATGATGTTTTCTTATTGTAATTAGTTTTAGAGAATATTCGCTTTTTATATAAAATTTGAATTATTCATAAGGTTAGCCTATTTTTAATGATTAGTCATTATGGAATATATTTATATAGTAATTCCTAGGCCTTGGTTTATCAATTTAATTATATATATAGTTTTTTTTTAACGATTAGTCATTATGAAATATGTATATATAATATTAAGTCTTTATGTTACTTGTTTGTAAAATATAAGGGTATAAACTAGAGGGGGGGAATAAAACGAAAATAAGTTTTAAGACTTTAGGGATTCCAATAGCCATAGTTGCATTCATTTTAGTTATGTTGGTCCCTTTACCTGGTTTAAGTTATTCAGGTCATGCTGCGATTGCTCTTTTGGCTTTTGCAGTAATTATGTGGGCCAGTGAGGCACAAGTTCTTGCTGTTACTTCATTGATGTTGCTATTTCTACAACCTTTATTGGGCATAACCAGTTTTAACAACGCAGTTATAGGATTTGCTAATCCAATCATCTTCTTGATGATTGGTGGATTTATTCTGGCAGTAGCTATAGGTAAAAGTGGACTTGCTAAACGTTTCACTTACTGGATGCTCTCTAAGGTGGGTACAACTCCTAGTATGAGTCTATTTGCTGCTGTTTTCTCAACGGGTCTTCTTTCTGCATGGATTGAAAACGTTGTAGCTTTTGCAATGCTGCTTCCTATTATCAAGACGATCATACCGTTGTTTGGTATAACTGATCCTGAAAAGGGTAACAGCAACTTTGCTAAAGCAATGGTTTTAGGTGCTTCGTATGGTTCATTAGCAGGAGGCTTTGGTACAGAAATAGGTACAGCACCCAACTTAATGGCTGCAGCCTACACACACTTACCATTTGTTAACTGGATGGTCTTCGGATTTCCGCTAGCAATTATTCTATTACTTGTAACATGGAAAGTATTAGGTTGGATCTTCCCATCTGAAGTAGATGGAATTGTAGGTGGACATGAAACATTAAACAATGCAATGAATGTTATGGGATCTATTACTAGAAAAGAGAAAATTACGGCTGCAATACTGTTCTTCACCATCGGTTTATGGGTCACAACCGGTATAACCGGTCTTGACAGTTACTCTGTAGCGTTGATTGGTGCTGCTCTATACTTCGTCTCAGGAGTTATAGACTGGAAGGATGCTCAGGAAGGTGTGGATTGGGGATTAATTATCTTCTTTGGAGGAGCATTATCTCTTGGAGCTGCACTACTGAACACTGGAGCAGCAAATTATATTATAACTCATCTCATTGGTATGATGGGAGGAAATGTTTCAACACTTGCTATTATGCTCTTGTTGATGATAATTGCCGTCGTTTTCACCCAAGTAATGTCAAACATAGCATTAGCTGCAATTTTAGTACCATTGGCAGTTACTCTTGCAGCGGCTCAGGGTCAACCAGTTGGAATTTATGCCGTGCCTGTTGCTATTTCATGTTCGCTTTCGTTCATGTTCCCAATGGCCGATCCAACAGTTGCAATGGCGTATGGAACAGGATACGTGAAGATCAAAGAAATACTCAAAGCAGGAGTACCAATGGTTGTTATTGGAATTATCGTTACCGTAGCAGTATTACTGACCATAGGCAAACCATTCTTAGGATAAAACAAGAAAAAAATTAATTTGTAGAGCCTTAGTTAAAAACGGTTTACAAATTAATATTTTTAATTTTTTAAATACTCAAATCTTAAAATTAAATTAAATACGAAAAGAAACAATTTAGGAGGAGTATATATGCATAAAAGAATATTAATACCTACAGACGGTTCTGAAAATGCAATAAGAGCTGGAGAATATGCTATATCTCTTGCAGACATAAGCGATGCCGATATCATAGTATTAAACGTTATCGACACCTACTACTTGGAAGCTATTACTCATCCAGATGTCAGAGAAAGTGTAGATGAAGATATAAGAAGTAGTGTAAAAAAAGCATTGGAACGATTTGAAGAAAAAATAGAAGAAAACAAATGCAAGGGGACATGTCAAAACGTCAACTTCAAAATCCTCATCAAAGAAGGAAAACCATCTGATGTTATCCTTAAAACCATAGATGAAGAAGGAATCGATCAAGTAATAATAGGAAAATCAGGTAAACATGGCTTAGAAAGGTTCTTATTAGGAAATACAACAGAAAGAGTACTAAAAGATGCTAAAGTTCCTGTCAACGTTATATTTTAGGAGTTCCTAAAGGAACTAGTCCTAAAAATGTTCGAATAGACAAAATAAAACCTCCACCTGCTTTCTTTGTATTAAAATTGTGGATAGAATAGACCATTTAAATAATATTTTAGAAAATATATTCAAGTGATTATAATCAATTTCAGAGGATTTTAAATAGGATTTTAAATAATATTAGAGGATCATATTCATTTTTTATCCATTATACCTATCTTAATGTATTACCGATTATATCTCGCAATATGGGTGATTCTCCAACATATGTCATATTTTTTGGTAATTTTCCATAAACTTTATATATTGAATGGTAGGATACTAATTCTAGTAAATAATCATTGGAGAATTTAAAATGGACGATATAGACTCAGAAATAATTCGTTCCCTGGTCAGGAATTCAAGGATTACTCTCTCTCAAATGTCTAAAGAGATAAATGTGCCAGACGCTACCATATCCAATCGGCTAAAAAAATTGGAGAAAAATGTGATTAAGCAGTATACACTAATTGTAGACCCTGATGAACTGGGTCTAACTGTTACTGCTATCATAATCATCCAGACTGAATCAGAAAAGCATGAAAACGTTAAAAATGAGCTTTCAAAGCTTGAAGAAGTCTCTGAAGTATACAGTGTATCTGGTGAATATGATATACTGATTAAAATATGGGCACACAGTATAGAAGAGCTCAATGACATTATGAACAGTAAAATCCGTTCTGTAGATGGAGTTGAAGATCTAACTGAGATGATTGTTATGGAACGTGTTAAAGAGGGAGTGATTCCTCCGATTTGATGTAAATATCAAGACCACAAATTTACAAGGAGGTGAAAAACTTGTATCTAAGTGATTTCATTAAAAAACCAGTATTATCTCCATCTGGAGAGAAGGTAGGAAAATTAAAGGATGTTATTGTATCCTCAGACCATTCATATCCTATTATTAAAGCCTTAAAAATAAATACCAATGATAAAAAGACAATAAATATTTCATGGAGATATATTGGAACTTTAGGGAATGAAATAAAACTTAAATACCCTTTAGATGATATAAAAAAGTATGAAATCCAAAAACATGATATTATCCTTTTAAAAGATGTGATGGATAGACAAGTAGTTGATATCGAGGATAAAAAGATCAGAAGGGTTAATGACATAAAAATATCCCCTACTAACGGCCATTACCATGTTATTGGTGTTGATATAGGTGTTAATGGAATTTTAAGAAGATTAAGTCTTAACAGAATAGCTAAACCATTGGGAATAACTTCGAATGAGGATCTTATTTCTTGGAAGGATATTGATACTGTTGAGAGTGATTATTCAAAGGTCAAACTGAAGGTTCCTAAACAGAAGATAAAAAAACTACACCCTGCAGATATGGCAGAAATTGTTGATCAATTAGGACTTAACGAGTCTTTAAATATTTTAAATTCTTTAGATGACGAATCTGCAGCAGATACACTTGAAGAAGTCTCACCTGAAAGACAAGTTTCACTTCTAGAAGGTATGGACAGTCAACGTGCTGCAGAACTTCTTGACGAAATGTCTCCAGATGATGCTGCAGATGTTTTAGCTGATCTTCCAGATGAAAAGGCCGAAGAACTTTTAGACCTCATGGAGCCTGAAGAATCAGATGATCTAAGGAAATTACTCAAATATCCAGAAAACACTGCTGGCGGGATCATGACAACCGAATTTGCTTATGTGGATCAGGACTTAACTGTAAAAGACGTTCTGAACTCATTGAGACATATGGCTGACGATGTGGAAACCATTTACTATGTTTATGTTATTAGTAAGAAGGGAGATCTGGTGGGTGTAATTTCTTTAAGGGATATTCTACTTTCAGAACCTGAATCTCCTGTTTCAGAATTAATGCACACACATATAATAAAAGCAGATGTAATGGAAGACCAGCATGAAGTTGCCCAGAAGATTGCCAAGTACAATTTAATAGCCCTACCAGTTGTCGAGGACGAGACTAAATTAAGGGGTATAATCACTGTAGATGATGCAATTGACATTGTTCTACCCACCGCCTGGAAAAAACGAGTTCCACGAATGTTTGGACGATGAGGTTATTTAATGGATTTTACTATTTTTCGCAGGCTTTTTAAAAGTCCCGCATTTTTGAGTTTTATAATTTTCCTCTCGGTAATGGGTCCTGGAATTATCACTGCAAATGTTGACAACGACGCAGGGGGGATTACAACATACTCTCTGGCGGGTTCTCAATTTGGTTACAGCCTTCTATGGACATTTATCCCAATGATAATAGCCTTAGCTGTTATACAGGAAATGGGCGTCAGGATGGGTATAGTATCTGGTAAAGGGCTTGCAGATCTTATACGTGAAAAGGTGGGAATCAAATTTACCTTTTTAATGATGATAGCTTTGCTAATGGCCAACTTTGGAAATGTTCTAGCTGAGTTTTCAGGGATAGCTGTTAGTGCAGGAATATTTGGAGTTCCCCGTTTTATTGCTTTACCGGCTGCAGCATTATTTGTATGGTTGTTGGTGGTTAAGGGTAACTATAAAAGTGTTGAAAAAGTATTTTTACTAGCATCCTCCCTTTATTTGTCGTACATTGTTGCAGGATTTCTTGCAGGACCCAACTGGGGACTTGCTGCAAATAGTGTAATACTGCCCCAAGTAAGTTTGAGTACTGCCTACATCACCATGGTGATAGGAATCGTTGGAACAACAATAGCGCCCTGGATGATGTTTTATATACAGTCTTCAGTTGTTGAGAAGGGAATTAGTTTAAAGAACTTGAAGTACTCTAAAATAGACGCTATCTTTGGGGCCATAGTTGTGAACATTGTTGCATTTTTCATAGTTCTAGCATGTGCAGCCACCATATACACGAACGGAATACAAGTAACCAATGTTGCAGATGTTTCCAATGCACTTGTTCCTCTTGCAGGCCACTATGCGAGTATATTATTTGCATTTGGATTTTTAAATGCTTCACTTTTTGCAGCTAGTATTCTACCCCTCTCCACGGCTTACTACGTTTGTGAAAGCTTAGGTTTTGAGGCTGGAGTTTCAAAGGGGTTCAGAGAAGCACCAGTATTTCATGGTCTTTATCTGGGACTTATAATACTTGCAGTGATTATAATTATGATCCCTAGCGTTCCGCTTCTGACTATTTTATTCCTTTCCCAAGTTGCAAACGGTCTATTACTCCCATTTGTATTGATACTCATGTTGTTGATCATCAATGATAAAAGGGTCATGGGAAAATATGTAAACTCAAGATTATTTAATTTCATTGCCATTGCAACTGTTTTGACTGTGATGGGACTTAGTGTAGGTTTGCTTGCTACCATATTCTTCTAATTCATTTTTAAATTTATAATAAATATAAATAATGGAATAATCAGACCAGTTTTGCTGTTAAAACAACAATTTCTTCAAAGAAAAATCTTTCACTATCTGTTACACAGACTTCAAAACCCAGTTCCATTAATCTTCCAGTTGTTTCTTCTACATTGGAGAGTGAAGATTGAACAAGCTGAACACGTCCAGCTGGGTTGAGATGTTCAACGAGACCTTCAATAAAACGATTTATAACGAATCTTCCATCTTTCCCACCGTTCCAAGCAACTTCAAGTTCATCATCAACCAATTCATCATCCTCGATTGGAAGATAAGGGGTGTTGAATAGTATGAGATCGAATTTTTCTTCATCAACAGGATCAAAAAGATCGCCCCATCTGATATCAACACGTGCTAGATTAATCTCAGAGTTCTTCTTGGCACATTCTACAGCATACCTATTGATATCAACTGCAACTACTCTTTTAACTTTCTTGGAGGCTATAATTGCTATGATACCGGTTCCTGTACCTATTTCCAGCACATTATCGGATTTTTTTACCAATAGGTTTTTTGCAAGTAGAAATGTATCATCTGCAGGTTCATATACCTTATCACAAATTAGAAACTCCATTCCTTGGTAGTTTATCATATTTTAATTCCAAATCAAATTTTTCATAAAATTAAATTTAAATAAAAAAAAATATGGCTTAATCAAGTTCATAACCTTCAATTGCTGATGGAAGGCATTCAAGAACAGTTGAAAGACCTGAAAGGTGCAAATTCATGGTTACAGCTCCAACCACTTCTTCTCTTGTTGCTCCATCTTTTTTTGCCATCGTAGCATGCATCTTAACCCCAGTTGGGTTTCTGTTGGATGTCTGTATGGCAATGTTTATCAATTGTTTAGTTTTTTGATCAAGCCCTTTTAATGAACGCTGAATTTGTACCAGTTCATTGAACTTGGCTGCAAGTTCGGGACATTCTAACTGGAAAATTTCGTATGGAGATCTATCCATTGTATCACAGATTAAATTATGTTTAATGCTATATATACAATTTTTAACATTCAAACAATTAATTATTTAAGGATTATCTTTGTCTTTTATAGTTCGTTCTATTTCTTTAGAGAGTTTTCGAATGTTTTTTGGTTCCATATTAAAAACCCTCTGATTCAAGAGTTCTTGATCGAGTTTGGATATTAAGTCCCTTCTTTCATATTTATCTAATTCACCGATCTCATGGAAAGAATCCATTAGAGCATTTCTAACTTTTTTACGTTTATGCTGAAATAGAGCTCTTATAACATTTAATAAGAATTCATCAACGTCCAATCCATTCTTTGGGGTCAGCATGATAACTGCAGAAGATACCTTGGGTTTTGGGAGAAAAACTTTTTTTGAGACTTTGAAAAGCATTTCCGCGTTAGTGTAAAAGTGTATCATAACCGAAAGTCTCGAGTAATTAGAATCACCAGGATATGCAATCATGCGTTCAGCGAACTCCATCTGGTACATGAGAACTGCTAATTCAAAATTATATTTAAGAATCTTGAAAGTTATTGGTGATGATATTTTGTAGGGCAGGTTTGATACGACTTTGTTGAATTTTGGAAAGGCAATTTTCGTTGCATCACCAATAATAATCTCTACATTTGAAATTTGGAGTTTTTTAAGTCTTTTTACCAATATGGCGGCAATCTTCCTGTCCTGTTCAACAGCAATAACTTTTCCAGCATTTTTTGCTAGTGGAATGGTTAAAGTGCCTATACCAGCTCCTATTTCGAGTACAGTATCTGTTTTTGAGAGATCCGCACTATGGATTATTCTAGATAATACATCCTTGTCTATAAGGTAGTTCTGTCCCTTTCGTTTATCGAGTTTTATACCTTCTTTATTTAAAATTTTGAGAGTTTCAGACAACATGTAAATTATTAACTCCTAATAAGATTTTGACCATACAATTATTTAATGTACAAATCTGTAAGATATCGATATTGTGATATGGATAAAATCAACAGAAACTTAAAAAATTAAAAAAAAATAGGGAATTAAGCTTTTTTAGGTTTTGGGGGTCTTGTGAATAGTATATATTTCATTTTTCCCTTTCTTTCTTCGCCTGCTTCTAGTTCTAGATGAACTCGTTTTGCGATAAGTTTAACTGGTTCAGCAAGCATGCTTACGCGGTCTTTTATATCTTCGAAGCTAGTGAATTTAGCTTCTTTTCGAGCGTTTATAATATCCCACATGTGCTTCTTACCTATTCCTGGCAATAATTCAAGTTGGTGTAACCTGGTTGAAATTGGGCCTGCTTCGTTGAAGAATTCAATGAACTTGTCCTCATTTTCTTTTATTATTTCCTCGATAACATAATCCAACTCTACTCTTGCAGTGGTAGTGAGCTTATCATACTTTAATCTACTGTTGACACGGGCTATTTCATCCCGCTTACCTGGACCTATGTAAACTCGTTCATGTATGTCCAACTGAACCCTTTCCTTGGGAATGAGTTCCAGAAGGGTGAATTCTTCTGTTCCTACAGCTTGAGCTATGGGTTTCCTTTTAAATGAAGGTGTACCTTCCTTAACATAACCTAAAGGAAGATAATCAAGGATAATTGCATGATCTTCCATCAAACCACCCGGATGGTTATTTATATTTCTAAAAATTTCGAAATGTTCCATACGGAATCATTTCAGCATTATTCTCTATACTTGTTCACTATCTCTAAAATCTGTTCTAACTCTTCTTTTTTGTGTGAACCCCTTTCCTTTGCAAACATCAACCTCAGATCTGCTAGATCCAGCGGCATGATATCAGCTATTTTTATAGCTTGTGTTTTTTTTATTATTTCCTGAAGCTCGTTAACAAGCTTCTGAGCAGTTTCTACATCAAGTTTTGAAAACTTGGTCACATGATCCATTGCAAGATTCTGTTCGTAGGTTGGATCGTAAGACTCTGAACTTTCTTCAAGCATTTGTTTAGCTTCTGCAATAGTGATAGGGTCGGTTTCAATGACTTTTTTTCCAATCATCAAATCACTCTTGTATTTTAAGATGTTCTGGTCTGATTATTAATTTTTTAGCTTTATTACCGTCATTTATTTCTACTATGTAAGCGCTTCCCCTTTTATCTTCAACTTTACCCGTTTTTCCATGGAAACGTGGGTGTGGTTGACCCTTGTGAATACTTGGATCGATTATTATGTGAACAATATCACGTTCATCGAAGGTTTGTATTTTTTTGGTTATAGGGTTTGTTCTGCCTACTCTTATAGTCTTTCTAAGTTTGTAACGTGTTTTACTTCTTGAACCTTTTGATCTTTTTACCATATTTTTAAACCTCCAAAACCCTTAAAGGGTCTGCATTAAGATGACTGTATATCAGTTTTATAAAATATCAACCAAAACTCTAAAATCTGGTTTCAATTTTACTCAATAAAATTTAATATCCTCAATTCTAACCCAAACAGTGCACTGATCCAATATTTGATGATAAAATTCGTTTAAATCAGATTTATTTGATACCAAACCGATATTAATGGATTTTCAAATTTTGTTGTTTAATATTTCAAGGATGTAAATATATATTTTGATTTTTTATAACTATATAATACTATTCATTCTCATACTTTAAATGTTTACATCTATAACATCAAGTTGTACACATTTTGCATTGGTACCGAGTATTTCTGATACACTTGGCTTGCTTCTGTTTTCATCGCCGGAAATAAGTTCTTTAATATAAAGGCCTCCTTCACATTCTATTATAAGTTCTAACATCTTAGAGTCAAGCTTTTTATATTCAAGTTTCGTTACTTCTCGTGTACGTATTTTATCAGCACGTCTGTGGGATACTCTTATTGGTGTTCTTTGATTGATGATCTTCATAGATTTCAATGAATCTAAAATAGAGTTATCAATTTCATCTCCAAGTTCGACTGTTGCCTTGTAAACTTTATAAGTGTCTCTTGAAGATTCTTTTATTTCTGCTCTTCGCTTTTTGTCTACAAATTTCATTTCTGAAATTTCTACTTTGCCTTCAGCATGTTCATTTATAGATTCTTCAAGATGTTTTAGATCGATTTCACGGATATTAGGCTCCTTTATCTCTAGGACGAAGGTTCTTCCACTACCGAGCATCTTGACATCGATATCTTCACGACCGGCTCCATGAAATTTAGCACCTGTTCCGTTTGCTGCTTTGATTGCATCTTCTGATATGAGCTCTTCAACAGTTTCAGGATACATCTTACCTGTGTGGTTGCAGTTTTCACAACCTTTACCTTTGCATTTACTACAAGGCCACTTTGTCTGAGGAATTCCTCTAATAAGTTTTCTGTAACGACTTTCTATGAAAATGGGATTTATTTGAGTTTCTATTTTACCAGTTTTGAAATCCACCATTAAAACCAGATTGGGATTATCAAATTCAACTTCTTTAGACAGTCTTAATGATAGTTCTTTACCAATTTCTCTGTTTATTTCTTTTTTTATGTTTTCAACATCTAGATTAAACAGATCGTGGATATATTCCTCTTTTAAAAGTATCTCAGAATCTACCCGGCATCCTATTAGGAAGGTGAAAAACTGAATTTCCTCAGTTTCCAGAAGATCTATCATCCTGTCGATCATTGTATCCAGATCATTGAATAGATCTTTGCAAATATAACACGCAGAACTTTTTTGAATGTTTTCATTGGACTCTTCAACGATTTTTCTCAAGTATTCGCCCCTGATCAGATTTCCAGGTCCTTTAATGGTTTTGGAGAAACTTCTACCAAGACATCGGTTACATATATTTCCTTCAGTTATTTCAATGATCTTCAATACGTTATCTTTAATTTGATGTTCCATTTTTACCATCCACAATCATAATAATCGCTTAAATGATTATTTATCATTAAATTTGAATTCAATCTAGTATTAAATATTATATTGTCCGATAATAAACGATAAATAAAAAGAGAATAATTTATTACTCCTAATACTTTAGTTTTATTTTGGAAGTGGATCTGAATGTCTATCTCATCATCTGTTTCATCATTTGCCCAAGTGGACCGCCCATTTTCCTTTTTCCAAAGCCTTTCATTGCTTTTTTAGTAACATTAAAATATTTTAAAAGTTCTTTAACGTCTTCATTTCTCATACCAGATCCCCTAGCTATCCTTTTGACCCGAGATTGTTTTATTACTTCGGGGTGTTCTAGTTCGTGTTCTGTCATGGAGTCCATAAGTACCTTGTACTTTGCTAGTTTTTCCTCTGTTACTTGGGAAGCATTTTTAGGAAGTTTGCCTCCAGCTCCAGGGATCATATTCATTACCTGTTGCATAGGACCCATTTTATTCATCATCTCGAACTGGGAATACATGTCTTTCAGGGTGAATTTACCACTGAGCATTGCATCAACTGATCCCATATCCGCATCTGTCTCTGCTATTTCTTCTGCACGTTCAAGCAGGGATCTAATATCTCCCATTCCAAGCAACCTTGAAATAAAACGATCCGGATCGAAGGCTTCAAAGTCTTCAACTCTTTCGCCTGTTCCTATGAACTTTATTGGTGCTCCTATTTCAGCTACTGCTGAAAGAGCCCCTCCACCCTTGGCAGAGCCATCTAATTTGGTTATTATTATAGAACCTATCTTAGTTGTGTTGTTAAATGCAAGAGCCTGTTCTCTTGCCTGTTGTCCTATAGTTCCGTCAATAACCATTATAACTTCATCTGGTTTAACAACAGAAGAAATATTATTCATTTCGTTTAATAAATCCTTTTCTTCTTTGTGGCGTCCTGCAGTATCAATTATTATAACATCATTCTTTTTAAATTCTTTCAAACCCTTTTTAGCTAGATCTAATGCGTCTTTGTTCTCTGCGTCTCCATAAACTGGAACATTCATGCTCTCGGTTAATTGTAAGAGCTGTTCATATGCAGCCGGTCTCCAAGTGTCTGTACTAATAATTGCAGGATTGAAACCCTTTTTCTGTAAGTAACGTGTCAGTTTGCCTATGGATGTTGTTTTACCGCTTCCTTGAAGTCCCATGAAAAGTATTTTATAGGGTTTCTTATCGATCTCTACTTCCTGGGCAGTTGCGCCGAGCAGGTTAACCAGTTCTTCGTAAACTATTTTTACTACATGTTCCTTGGGAGTAACACCTTTTGGAGGTTCTTCATTAAGAGATCGATCTTCTATAGTTTTGGAAAGCTTTAAAACCAGCTTTATGTTCACATCTGACTGAATAAGGGCCCTTTGAATATCTTTAATAACCTCTTTCACAACTTTTTCGTCGATTATGGACATTCCTGCCAGTTTTTTCATTGTTTTGGTCAGATTTTTCCCTAGATTGCCCAACATATTCTCACCAGTTTTTTTTAAGAAATATGGTTTTAATTTTAAAAATTTTATAATTCATCATTTTGTTGATCATCAATTGATCTTAAAAAATTACAATATTGTTTTTTTATATTAGATTTAATATCCAATAAATTTCTTTTCATAGTATATATTAGTGACTCTTAAAAAAATAGAATGTTTTTATCTTAAGATATTCAACTTATTAAATATAAATTTGCTCAAGATATAAATTAAATTTTGATATCAATTTTGATAATCTATAAGAAAGATTTATGGATATTATAATATCTTCATGAATTACTTAACCATTCAAACTCTTATGGGTTCAATGGGGATATAATTATCTTAAAATATAATAATATTGACCTTATAATTCATATAATACGATGATCCGGTGATAAAATGCTAGAAAAACTAAAGATCAGCTTAATTAAAGCACCTGTAATAAAAAAAGGTGAATACAATTATTTTGTTCATCCAATTACCGATGGTATACCTCTGGTTGAACCTTCAATACTTGAAGAAGCAGCTGAGGGAATTTCAAGATTTGGAAACATGGAAGTGGATAAAATATTATGTGTGGAGGCAATGGGAATACATATAGCAACAGCACTATCCATAAAAACTAGAATACCATTTGTTGTAGTTAGAAAACGTGTTTATGGTCTGGACGGTGAGGTACCAGTCCATCAAATGACGGGGTACAGTCAAGGAGAGCTCTATATAAACGGTTTACACAAGGGTGATAGAATAATCCTTATAGATGATGTAGTTAGTACAGGAGGGACCATGATAGCGGTTCTAAATGCCCTTAAACAAATGGATGTAGAGATCGTTGACGTGATGGCTGTGATAGAAAAGGGTAATGGGAAGGATATAGTCAAAAGAGAAACAGGATTTACTGTTAAAAGCCTGGTAAAGGTGAATATTCTAGAAGGAAGAGTTGTAATAGAAGGAAGTGTTTCAGAATAATTAATCCAATATTATTAACCAAGGATGGTCTAATGTCAAACCACGAACTTGAGATAGTTGATGTTATAAAAAAGATTAAAGATTTAAAAGCAGAAAAGGTTGGTCTCCAATTTCCAGAAGGTCTTAAAGTCTATGCAATAAAAATTGCAAGACAAATAGAACAAGAAACAGGCGCAATAGTGATAATATCTGCTGATCCATGTTACGGCGCTTGTGATGTAGCAGATGTGGACATGAGGGATTCAGTAGATGTTCTGGTTCATTTTGGACACAGGCCACTACCAATAGATTATGATCTCCCTGTAATTTTTGTTGACGCTCGATCCAACATGGATGTGCTTGGATGTGTAAGAAGCTCTATTTGCCTGCTAGAAGGTTATGAGAAAATAGGACTTGTAACAACAATTCAACATCTACATTTAGTAAACGAAGTTGCAGATTTTCTTGAACAGAATGGTAAAGAGATTTTGATGGATAAAGGATCAGGAACAACTAAAGGACAGGTATTGGGCTGCAATTTTTCAGCTATAAAAAATCTTGATGCTGATGCTTTTCTTTACATTGGAAGCGGGAACTTCCACGCATTGGGTATTAAACTTTTTACAGACAAAACTGTAATTGTTGCAGATCCGTACCTTGGAGATGCAAGGGTAATAGATGAATTTGCAGACAGGATATTAAGGATTCGTTCTGCTAGGATAGCAAAGGCCATGGATGCCAAACGATTTGGAATTATAGTTTCCACCAAGAAGGGTCAGTCTAGATTGGAACTTGCAAAGTACCTAAAAAATATGTTGAAGGATGTGGATAGGGAAGGATTTATACTACTTCTTGATGATGTTTCGCCCGATCTCTTAATACCCTTCATGGATCTTGATGCATTTGTAATGACAGCATGCCCAAGAATTGCAATTGACGATTCTGTAATGTATAAAAAACCATTACTGACTCCTCAAGAGCTTGAAATAGTTATTGGTAAGAGGAGATGGGAAGACTATGAAATAGATGAAATCAAATATAGTGAATGATATACGATAACAAGAAATAAATAAGATGGAATTTAAAGATTCAAATCTTATATAATACTAACTATATAAAGATGAAACTCAAATAGTAAGACACTATAACAGTATAGATAGAAAATGAATTTCATTTAAAATTTCATTTAAAATTTGAAGGAAATGTGGATTACAAGTTGATGGATGATTAGTACTTATTTTAAGTTGAGGTGAATATATGAAAACCAAATCTGGAGATTTCGTATTGCCCGGGGATGCTTTGGGAGTTACTGAAGAGTTTGTTCCATCAGAATGGACTTATGAGGATAAAGGTAAGATAAGATCTCTAGTTGCAGGGACAGTCTCAGTAGACAATAAAAACAAGAAAATATCAATTATACCAAAAACCAGTTCTCCCTCGATGCTTAGAAATGGAGTGGTTGTTGTTGGACAGGTATCGGATGTAAGAGGTCAGAGGGCCCTTATAAAACTGGACAGTATTAAGGATAACAGTAGAGGTCTTGTTACATCCTTTTCAGGAGGAATACATATTTCACAAGCCCAAAAAGGTTATGTAGCCAAGTTAACCGATGAGTTCAGAATTGGGGATATTATTGAGGCTAAGGTGACCAAAATAATAGGCATAGACAACGTTGACCTTACTACAGCCGAGGATGAACTCGGTGTTTTGAAGGCCATGTGCATTAAATGCAGGCACTACATGAAACAGGTAAGTAAAAACGAAGTTGAATGTCCAAATTGTGGAAATAAAGAAAGAAGAAATCTTTCTTCTAAATATGAGGGGTAATATGAAGGTTATTAAGGATACAAAGAAGGAATTTGAAATAGAGATTACTGGAGAATCTCATTCTCTATGCAATACTTTAAGAAAGACGCTTATGGAGGATGAGAATGTTGAGGCAGCAGCATACGTAATTGAACATCCAATTATAGGGCAGCCTAAACTATATATTAAGGGTAAAAATCCAAAAAAATCACTTCAAACAGCAGCAGAGACAGTTAAATTGCGGTGTGATGAATTCAAGGATCTCATAAGCTCTTCTGAAGATGAAACCAAGAAATGAAACCAAGAAATTCAGGATAATAAAAAAGGAAATACGAATTTTGGGCGTTGATGATTCCCCATTTCCTTCCCATACAAATGAAGAAGTCATGTTAGTGGGTACTGTTTTCAGGGCTGGCAATTGGTTAGACGGTGTTTTAAGTACTTATATCCATGTTGACGGTACAGATGGAACAGAAAAGATAACTGAGATGGTTAAGAATTCAAGGAACCTTGGCCAGCTTGGAGTTATCATGCTCGATGGCATTACTTTTGGTGGTTTTAACCTGGTAAACATTCGCAAGATATTCGAATCAACAGGAGTACCTGTTATTGTAATAATGCGAAAGCTTCCCAATTTTGAAAGAATAAAAAAGGCACTGAAGAGATTTGATGATTGGGAAAAGAGATGGGCCAATGTTCTCGAGGCGGGAAAGGTTTACAAGGTGGACAATACTGAATCAATTTACATGCAGATTTATGGTATTGAAAGGGAAGATGCAGAAGATATAGTTAAACTTTCAACCACGCGGAGTGCTATACCTGAACCGGTGAGGGTTGCACACATCATAGCGGCAGGCATTGTTACTGGGGAATCAAAGGGGAGTGCTTAAACCACAAATTGAGAATGTGATTAATATATTATCTTGTTAACATTCTAAGGAAGTGTTCTAAATAAAAAATCCTCTTTTAACTGTGGATACTGTAATTACACAGAGTAACTCAGTCGTACTCATAAGACGTAAAAATCCTCCATTCAAGGGATCATGGGCTTTACCTGGCGGGTTTGTTGAATATGGGGAAACAGTCGAATTAGCGGCAATAAGAGAGACTAAAGAAGAAACAGGCCTTGATATAGAATTAGATGGTATGGTTGGGGTGTATTCTGATCCTCATAGGGATCCACGAGGACATATTATCTCCATATGCTTTTTAGGGCATAAAATCGGTGGAAAGCTAGTTGCAGATACAGATGCTGCAGATGTTAAATGTTTGGTGGTAGATGAAGTTTCAAGGATTAAAATGGCATTTGATCATCACATAATTCTTGAAGATGCATTTAAACTTCTAAATATTGGGAATTATTCTTGCAATAAATAATTTTTAACCAATATAATGATCCAAAATTTATTCAAATTAATATGGCAATGTAGAATGTAAAATAATAATAACAACATTGAATTGAAATATAAACTTAATTTAACTACTTAGATCTTACAATTAAATTATCAAATTTATAGATGGGGAGGATATGAATGAAATTTTGTCCTAAATGTGGAACAGTCATGTTTCCTAAAGGTGACTTTTTCGAATGTAAAAACTGTGAATACACAACAAAGATAACAGAGGAATCTGTGAAGGAATATGAAATTTCTGAAAAGATATCAACGAATGAGAGTATAATTTTTACTACCGATGAAATTCAAACATTACCTACAACCACTGTAAGATGCCCTAAATGTGATAATAAAGAAGCATCTTGGTGGCTTATTCAGACTAGGGGTGCAGACGAGTCGGAAACAAGATTTTTCCGATGCACCAAATGTTCTTGTACATGGCGTGAATATGATTAAATGATATTTTTGCAGTTCAAATTTACTGGGTATAATCAGCCAATAAATTTTCAGGAGGAGTATTCAAATTGACGGGGGATTTAGAAAAGGATACTGATAAAACGGTGAATTCAGTGGATTCAGAAAATAATAAGGAAAATACTGATAAATCACCTGAATCTGGAAGATCTCCTATTTCAGGGATTATTTCAAATTTCAAAAAATTCAATATGGTAGAAGATCTCAAATCTGAAAAATTGTCTGATAAAAATAAGAAATCAGAGACTAAAACTCATGATAACCCCAAAAGCTCCCCTAAACAAAAATCTTCAAAAAATTCGAATAAAGAGGAAACTTCTCAGGAACATGTAGATGATAATACATTCCACATTCCTGGCCTGTCAGAGCATAATTTCATTAATTTGATAAATAATAAAAGAGACAGAATAATAAAGGTTGTAGCCCTTTTAATCGGTGGATTGTTGATATTATATGGTTTAGTCATTATTTCAGCATCGGTGACAAAGGTGGCTGACAACGTGATATTCGGTGAAGAAGCCACCTTGGCTGTTTTTCTAATGTTACTGGGTGTTTTAATAATTGTAGCTGCATTTGCACAGCGCATTTTGGATAAGACATTTCTCAGCAAGATAAATACAGAACTCGATGTCACTGAGGAGAGATCTAAGTCAGATGCAAATTCCAAGAAAGGCAAAGATGAAAATGCTAATAAGGTAGATAATGATATTAAGGATAATATAGTTGGAGAGAATAAAAGGTAATCAAGGAGGATGAAAATGTTCAAA
>Ga0302161_10000086_pt1 | contig 20519 bp, 13 predicted proteins | sample I_Fen_E2_1_FD_193498 | JGI IMG/M metagenome (GOLD analysis project Ga0302161, IMG submission 193498) | Peat permafrost microbial communities from Stordalen Mire near Abisko, Sweden - I_Fen_E2_1 | ecosystem: Environmental > Terrestrial > Soil > Wetlands > Permafrost | place: Sweden: Abisko...
TAATATTCATCATTACACTGCGAACCCCTAAGTTCACTCATTGAAAAACCTTTTCCAAATTCTATCCCTTTAACTGCTGGAACAGAAAACATTAAATGTGCTAATGTAGATTCAACTGAATCAAAAAATGGGTTACCAATTCCTGCATTAATACCAAGAACAGTACACTCAATAGTTCCTCCTACAGAATCCTGCTCCTTTTTTGCTTTAAGAATTGTATTTCTCATTTCTTCTTCTTTTTCTGGAATTAAAAGAGGTAATTCTTTAGTCTTTAAACTTTCTAACAGTTCTTTGCTTAATTCAACATCATAAAAACTTTTATCTTCAATATTTCCAATACTCTTAACATGAGCTCCTATATTAATTCCTTTTGCTTCTAAAACTTGTTTACATACAGCTCCTGCAAATACTAATGGCGCCGTGATTCTTCCTGAAAAATGTCCGCCACCTCTGTAATCATTAAATCCATTATATCTAATGAATCCTGGATAATCTGCATGGCCAGGTCTCATTAAATCCTTAAGCTTTCCATAATCCTTAGAGTGCATATCTGCATTTCTAATTACTGCACAAAGTGGTGTTCCTGTAGTTTTTCCTTCAAAAAATCCACTTAAGATTTCAGGTTTATCCCCTTCTTTTCTTGCAGTTGATAAATTACTTTTTCCAGGTGCACGCCTTGCCATTTCATTCATAACATCTTCCATGTTAATTTCAAAACCAGCAGGAAGTCCATCTATTGTAATACCTATTCCTACGCCATGAGATTCACCAAAAATAGAAACCTTTAATTTATTCCCCCACATTCCACTCATCAAATACACCTCCTACATTCTTAAAATCATCCCAAAATTGTGGATAAGACTTTGAAACACATTCGTAATCTTTAAGTATTATAGGTTCTGTGCACATAGTAGAAGCTATAGCTAAGGTCATTGCAATTCTATGATCTTTGTGACTCCAAACTTCAATACCACCTTTAAGTTCTTTAACACCTTCAATAATTAGTCCGTCTTCTTTTTCTATAATTCTAGCACCTAATTTATTAAGCTCAGAAGTTACAGCTGCTAATCTATCGCATTCTTTAATTCTAAGTCTTCCCGCATTTATTATCTCTGTTGTACCAATGCTTAAGGCAGCAACTAACGATACTACTGGGATTATGTCTGGACATTGAGAACCATCAATAATTGTTGATTTTAGTCCTTCACTCACATTTCCTATTAATCCATTATTCTTATTGCTTATTTTAAGTCCCATTCTTGTTAAAATATCTATTACTTCTTTATCTCCTTGAAGAGAATCCAATTTTAAATCATTAAGTATTACATCATTTGAAAGTGCATCCGCACAGAAGAAAAATGCTGATTGAGAATAATCGCCTTCAACTCTATAATCTCTACTTTTATAAGTTTGATTTCCCTTTATTATAAATTCTTCATAATTATTATTTATAATTTCCACACCAAAATCTTTAATAGCACTTAAAGTTAAATCAATATATCCCTTTGATTCCATTTCTGTTGTTATTATTATTTTAGAATCTCCATCTAAAAGAGGAAGTGTAAATAATAACCCTGTTATAAATTGTGAACTGATATTTCCTTTGACCTCAAACTCTCCAGCTTTCAATTTACCTTCAGTCTTTAAATCTAATATTCCATCTTTATATGTGTATTTTATTCCTTGCTTATCAAATATATTGTAATATGTGTCTAGTGGTCTTTTTCCTAAATTACCTCTTCCAACAAATCTGTTAACTCCATTAAATAAAGCTGCAATAGGTACTAAAAATCTTAAAGTTGAACCTGACTCATTACAATCTATAATTCTTTCACTTTTTACTTCATTACATTTAATATTTTCAGTACATTTAATTCCATAAACTTCAAGATGATCTTCTTTTCTTGTTATCTTTGCCCCTAATGATGACATGGCCTCAATAGTAGCTATAATATCATCTGAATAATCTATATTGGTAACCTTGCTTACGCCATCTCCAAGTGCTGCACAAATCACTGCTCTATGCGCCATGCTCTTAGATGGCGGTATCTTAACTTCACCACTTAACTTGTTTTGATAAATTTTTAATTTCCCCACAATTTTACCTCACTTTATCAAATTTGAATGTTCTATTATCAATGCCAATGATCAATTAAATTCAAAATTGCTTTGCAATTTTTTAAGTTCCATGGAAACTTGTTGCTTCATTGACAATTGCTCATTGATAATTGACAATTTAAAAAATCACTTCTAATTTTAGGACTTTTACATCCACTTATACATATAATTGATGATTATAAATTAAAAAACTCAACATTAGTTTTTTCTAAAAATGATTCTCCAATATTCTTTAATAATACCACTTTAAGAACATTATCAATATTCTTCTTATCTAAAGCTATAGTATCTGAAATTACTGAATTATCATCAATTTCCACTTCATAAGGGAGACCATATTGAACTAATATTTCTTTAATATCTTCTGCCACACCCTTTTCAGTAAGTCCTTTATTTTCTGCAAGTTTACTTATTTCATACATTCCTATGGCTACCGCTTCTCCATGAGAAAACTTTTTAAAGTTATAATAAGTTTCTATAGCATGACCTAAAGTATGTCCGAAGTTTAATAACATTCTTTCTCCAGTATCTTTTTCATCATTTTCCACAACACATTTTTTTATAAAGCAACATCTGTGGATAATAGCCTCTATATTGTGCATAACTTCTTCTTTAGTCTTTAAGTTCTTAAGAAACAAGAAAAATTCTTTATCTTTTATACATCCATATTTAATAACTTCACCCATACCATCTCTAAAGAATCTTTCACTTAAAGTCTCTAACACATTTGGATCTATTAAAACTAGTTTAGGATGATAAAAACTTCCAACTAAGTTTTTACCTCTTTCTAAATCTACTGCAACTTTTCCGCCTACACTACTATCAACTTGAGCAAGAAGAGAAGTTGGCATTTGTACAAAATCTACCCCTCTTAAGAAAGTAGATGCAGCAAAACCACCAAGATCTCCAATTACTCCTCCACCAAGAGTTATAATTAAATCGCTTCTTGTAAGTTTAAAGTCTAAAAGTTCGTTATATATTATAGGAAGAGTAGCAAACGCCTTAGTTTCTTCACCAGGTTCTAAAGCCATTAACTTAACCTCATATCCAGCATTAACCAAACATGATTTAACTCTCTTTCCATAATGAGAGTCTACATTTTTATCTGTTAATATAAAGACCTTTTTACCTGCGTATATCTTTTTGATTTCTAAATTAATTTCATCAATTAATCCCTTTTTTATTATAATAGGATAGCTTCTTTCTCCTAACTCAACAACTAAGTCTTCCATTTTTCAAACGCCCCTTTTCTTTATTATAATATAGAACCTCACTCTAATTAACAATTTATACCCTGTGAATAATTTACATCAAATTATTTTCCTTTTAATCTTAACATTAAAACAAAAATGGAGCTCATATATAATGAGCTCCATAAAATATCAATATTATTTACCTAATCTAAAAAAATTATATGAATATTAAACACTCATTAAAAAGGTATTATTCAGTTTTCTGCAAAATAAATAGCCAGCGCTAAAATAAAAGCCCCAGAACATAAAATAAAAAAAGCTATAAAATTTTTGCATAACTGATTTTTTAATATCCTTTTCCATGTTTCTCTCCATTCTTAATTTAATAATTATTTTACACAGCGAACATTAATCTAATATTCACCCTTAAAATTTATCTTTTTACTATTATAACAAATTAAAATGCAATGTCAATATTTATTAATAATCTTTCATTTATTTTATCAACTAGTTATCTATTTATTAATAATAAGTTTATATTACTATTACAATTTTAAAAATTCATTGAAATAATTTCAAATTTATCAAAATTAAAAAAATCATCATTTTTAAAGAAAACCTATCCTATGCTCTAACAATATATAGTAAATTAAAGTTAACAAACTTTCTTAAATCATAAATAATAATAATATAAATGTAAATAATAAATTAAATATACTATATAAATAAGGCGGACTATAATAATGATAAACAAAAAATTTATTTGCATTTTTTTAACTCTTTTTATATTTTTTTTAGTCGGCTGTAATTCTCAAAAGACTATTAAAAATAAAGATGACGAAAATATACCAGATATAATTTTAACTAATTCAAATAATGATCTACATCCAGATTATACTAATTTTGACGGTTTTAATATGACTAAAGACAATATAATCTTTAAAATTGATGGTATACCCTTAACTCTTACATTACCAATATATTTAGATAAAAATAGGTATTATATTTCTTTAAATGAATTTACTGATAAACTTAATGGGAAAATTCAAAAAATTGATACTTTATTAAACATAAAAATTAATGATACGGATTATTCAATTAACTTATCAAGTAATATAGTAAACTGTCCCAATAATAGTTTTTCCCTAAAAAAAACATTATTAAATGAAAATGATATATATTATATAGGATTTTCTGATTTTTCACATATGCTTAATATTTATACTAGATGGGATAAAGATCAGAAAATTATTAATTGTAAAACAAATTGTTTTAATAATTCAAATATTACTCCATATAAATCTAAAATAAATCAAATAGGTCTTATACGATTTGAAGATGTTGGCTTAAACTCTCAGCCTTATGGCAAAGATTATTTTGAAAAACTTCGTATAATATCAAATTACATGAGTGAAACGAAAATTCCATATCATATTGCATGGATTCCACGATATGTGATTCCAAATAATGGAGTCGACAATGATCCATTAACTAAAAATAATTTTGAAATTGCAGAAATGGTCTATAGTCTAGATTATTTCACAACACATAACGGGATAATTGGACTTCATGGCTATACTCATCAATGTGGAAATTGTGAATCAGCTGTTGGATTTGAATTTGGAAGGTATGAGCCTTCTCTAACTGTTTTTAGAGAAAAAATTCAAAAAGCTATTGAAACGGCTTCTTATTTAGATATTCCAATAAGTTTCTTTGAAGTTCCCCATTATGAAATTACACCAAACCAAAATAAAATTGCTGAAGAATACTTCAAAATATTGTATTACCCATTTAATGATTATGGATTAAAAAAAGCTGATTTAACTAAGCCACAGCTTAGCCCTTATAATAAATCCTCTTACTATATTTCAACTCCACTTGATTATATTCCTCTAGGCACAGAAGATAATGCTTTAGCTAAACTTAAAAATGCTAATATTAATAACATGGGTAGTGTCTTTTTTCATCCTAGTTTAGAAAATAGTTATATTTCTTTAACTGATGACTCTAGTGGAGCACCTACTTTTACTTATACTGATAATTCAACATTAAAAAGATTAGTAGGTATATTAGAAGAGAAAGGTTTTAAAATGATTAAAGTTACAGATATTTAATATACACTCATGTTGAAACTCATACTTATAACTATACTACTAAATTTGTTTTAATACTTAGTCATATTCAAAAAAAGAAAATCCCTCATAAGATAAACCAATCTCTTATGGAGGATTTTTTATAGTTTTTTATTAAATTAATATGCTTTTGTTTTATGATTTTATTGCATCACATATAAGCTTAAAAACATTTTTATTAAAAACGTTAATTTATTTTACTGTTATTCGAAATAACCTTACTAGATTGGTTTGGAAGAATTTTAGAAGCAATTAGCGAACATATTAATATTATTGAAAATCCCACCAAATACATTTTTGTGTATCCAAATCTTCCTTGAATTGCACTAAATATTTGAGGATATACAAAATTAGCACCAGCAGACCCTAGTACAGTTACAAATGCATATGTACCTGCAACTAATTCATCATTAACAACTTCTCTAATATATTTAAATAAAAATGTTAAATAACATGCATACATCACGCCATGTAATTGGTCCCCTAAAACAATTAAAGGTATATATCCTGTTGAAAATAACAATATCCTAGTAGCTCCTATAAGAAAAGCTATAATTAAATATTTTTTAGGATTTTTGTTCTTTAAAAACCTTCCAACAAGCATAAAAGATATAAATTCAATAAAAACTCTAACAAATATAGATTTACTATATATAGAATTAGCTAAAGCAGTGTTTCCTGTTATTTCTATTAAATAAGTTGAATATGCAAATTCTATTGAATTATAAACTCCAATAATTAAAATGCTAGTAAATCCAAGGATTATTGAATTTCTATTTTTCAATATATCATTTAATTTTATTGTCTTCTTTTTAGCCTTTGATTCAATATTTTTAAATTTCATAGCTATTATAAGTATAATTATACTTGTCATCATAATACCTAATAAATGGACAGTTTTAAATCCATATTTTGAAATTATAATACCACTTAAAAGTACTACACATCCAAATCCTATAGATCCCCATTTTCTTATTTGAGAATATTCCATTTTTTGTTTTACACATAAACCTTCTACATACACTTCATATATCGTCCCAACTGTTTGTATAATCATTCCATACAAAATTGCAAAGAAATATATAATACTTCTATTAATAAACATTAAAAATGCTATCATACAAATTAATCCACACAAATGTACAATAATGAACTTCTTCTTATTTTCACTTGCTGAAAATTTACTAACTAAAAATTGTTGTGAAATAATTGCAAACAGTGCACCTATAGATACTACTTTTCCTACTTCACTTAATGATAATCCAACTACTTGATTTAAATATGGTACGTAAAAAGTTGTTACTATACTTAGTACTCCATAATTAATAAAGGTAGTTAATGAATAATAAAATTTAACTTTGTCTTTCATATAATACTCCTTGTACTTTCCCTATTTTTAATATATTAATTTACTGTATTAATTAACATAATAGGTTTAGTCTTATGAATTTGTGGGTATCTATAATATAGGTGATACTAGTCTAATTAAAGACTCCTTAATTCTGATACTAATGCTTCTATTATCATATATTTCTTTAGTTATTTCTTCCGAATTTTTAATATCTTTCATAAATTGTTCTTCTCCGTCCTTCGCAATCCTATCATCAAAAATAAATGCATTAACTTCAAAATTCAATTTAAAACTTCTTATGTCCAAATTTGCTGTACCTATGCTCATTACTGTACTATCTGCAACTATTGTCTTTGCATGAATAAATCCATTTTGATAATTATATATTTTTATTCCTGCTTCTAACAATTCTCCTATATAAGAACTCGCTGCCCATTGCATATAGAAATGATCTGGTTTTCCTGGTATTATTATTCTCACATCAACCCCAGATAGTGCAGATATTTTTAAAGATTCTAATATAGGCGAATCTGGCACTAGATATGGTGTTTCAAGATAAACATTCTCTTTAGCATTATTTATGAGTTTTATGTAAGCATTTCTAATATATTGTTCCTTATGATCGGGTCCACTGGTTACAATTTGTATTCCAATATCCCCTGTATCTTTGTTACTATTTGATGAATATTTATCATAATCTTCTATTTCTTCATCTGCTGCATAACACCAATCAAGTAGAAATCTTTCATTAAGATCATCTACTGCTTCTCCCTGAATTCTTACATGGGTATCTCTCCAAAATCCTACTTCTGGATCTTTACTAATATATTCTTCTCCAACATTAAATCCTCCTAAATAACCGTATTCTCCATCAATTACAACTATTTTCCTGTGATTTCTATAGTTTATACGAGTATTTATGTGTGGTACGATTCCTGGAAAAAAGAGTGAGTATTTTCCTCCAGCATCCATATATTTTTTAATTGCTTTCTTTGTTAATTTTCGAGATCCCATACTATCTACTAATAATCTAACTTCTAAACCTTTTTCTGCCTTCTTTGTAAGTTCCTTAATGATATTCTTTCCAAGCATATCATTTTTAAAAATATAATATTCTATATGAATATATCTTTTTGCATTTTTTATATCTTTCATTAGTTGTTTAAATTTATCTTTGCCATTCGCATATACTTTAACATTATTATTTGTTGTATATTTTGCACCCGAATGATTAAAATTCATCTTTCTTAAATCTAAAAATCTCTCTCCACCATCATGACAATGAGTATCTTTTTCATATTTATCATTTATATTTTTCCTTTTATCCTCATCAACACGTATTTTTTCTTTAAAAATCTTTTGTCTGCTCAAATTTTGACCAAACATAATATATATTATAAACCCTAATCCTGGCAAAACCAATAATATTAAAAGCCATGCCCATGTTGTAGTTGGATCTTTTCGCTCTATGAAAACTAAGGATAAAGAAAAAATCATATTTAATATTAAAATTATAATGCTTAGTCCTAATAGTATGCTCATATTAATCCACATCCTTCTCTTTAATTAGTTTTAGCTAATATTGATTTAAATATTAGATTTAGCCTCGCTAAATTATAAATTAACATGTTAATATATCTTGATTCATTATTTAATGTAATTATTTAATGTAACTATATAATTTTATTATATAGTTCATGTTTAAACTTTAATTAGTCAATAATTTATTATCATTTAATCTTCATACAGTATTGTACCATAACAACTTATTCTTAGCCGTACATTATACTTTTTTAGAAAAAATAAACTATTACAAACTAGAACTTAATTTCTAATTTGCAATAGTTATTTTTAAATACATATAACTTTACTTATCTGATAATGGGCTATATGAGTCATCTGTTTTTCAATAAATTTCTAAGATTATAAGTTATACAATCTATATAATAATTTTATAATCCTCTACACTTTGATACAATATATTATTAACTTTCAAATTAATAGGCCAATCACCTTTGACAATTATTTCTGTTTTATTCTTTTTCACATCCACATGAATATGGGTGCCTTTATACAAAAATTTAAATTTATACCCATTCCAGTTTTCTGGAATCCTAGGTTCTAATGAAATATGATCCTCTTTTATTCTAAGACCTGCAAATCCATACACTATTGCCATCCAAGTTCCACCCATATTGGCTGTATGAACCCCATCCTTTGTGTTTCCATGGGTATTATCTAAGTCTAACCTTGCTGTTTCTATAAAATATTTGTACGCTTTATTAATGTGCCCTATCTTTGAGGCCATTATGCTATAGGCAGCACACGATAATGATGAGTCGTGAGTTGTTATTTTCTCATAATAATCATAGGAATTTTTAATTGTGTCAAAATCTGATTCATCCTCCACAAGAAAATGAGCAAGTACTGTATCTGCTTGCTTTAATACCTGATATCTGTAGATAGTCAATGGATGATAATTTAGTAGTAGCGGATATTTTTCTTTTGGAGTATTTTCAAAATCCCAAACTGCTTTATTTAAGAAAGTATCATCTTGAGCATTTATTTTTAATTCCTTGTTATATGGCAAGTACATATTTTTATAAGCTTTTTCAAACTGCTGAATTTCTGCTTGTGAAAGACTTATTTTACTACATAAATGCTCTAACGATTCTTTATCAATCTGCTTCAACTCATAATATAATTTTGTTGCCCATTTTAAATTATATTTTGCCATAACATTTGTATAATAATTATTATTTACTATTGCAGTATATTCATCTGGCCCTGTAACTGCATCAATCTTAAATAATTCCTTATCAAAATGTCCTATTTCAAGCCATATTCTTGCAGTTTCAAAAATAACTTCTGCTCCAAACTCCTTTATAAAATCCACATCTCCTGTTGCTAAGTAATATTGTATATAAGAATATGCTATGTCACCATTAATATGGTATTGAGCAGTTCCTGCAGGAAAATAAGCTGAGCATTCCGCACCTACTATAGTTCTCCATGAATAAGCCGCACCCTTTTTGTGTCCCATCTCTCTTGCTCTTTTTCTTGCACTATCCAAAATAGTGTACCGATATTTTAAGAGTCCCTTTGCCAACTTTGGATAGCATAGAGTGAAAAATGGTAATATATAAATTTCAGTATCCCAGAAATAATGACCTTCATAACCCTCTCCACTTAAACCCTTTGCAGTTATGTTACTCTTTTTATCTTTACCTACTGCCTGTAGAAGTTCATAAAGATTATACCTTAACCCTTCTTGAAGCTTTTTATCGCCTTCAATATTAATGTCAGCTAAACTCCAAAAGTCATTCAAATAATCTTTTTGTTGCTCCTTTAACTTTTCAAAGGATTCCTTACTCATTTCTTCCGCAATATCTATACCAGATTGAGCTGGATTTTCATGACGCCTTGAATCTGTGTATATATTATATTTTGTAAAAACTATTACTTCTTCCCCTGGATTAATTTTAAAAATTGCTTTTATAGCTTTATCTGTTTTTTCAAAAGTAACTTTATGATTAATATTACACTTATGTTTTGTAGTAACCGCTACAACTTTCTTAGAATTTTGTGTTTCTGATACAACCTGAATAATATCTTTTTCTGCCGAAAGAGATTGTACTGATAATATGTTAGAGTGTCCTGTAGCCACCCTAGGATCATTTTCATCTGCAAAATTTGTCACATCACCATTAACTCCCGATTCTATAATAATTTCTTCATTAAAGTTTACTTTCTTAATTTCATATTGAATAGCAAATAATTCTAAGTACTTTAAAGAAGCTAATCTTGTTATCTTTATTTTAAGTTCTTTTCCCGAAGGGCAGACCCAATCTATTTCTCTTACATAATACCCAGCTTCCATATCAATATATCTATCGAATCTTTTTATAGTTCCTTCAAATAAAGAGAATCTCTCTCCGCCAATTATTATATTAATATCCTGTGCATCTGTAATATTCACAATCTTTTGCATGGTTTCAGGAAAAGCATATGCTTTCTCGCCATACTGTATAGGTACCTCTTCATAAAATGCATTTATATATGTACCTCTGATTGTTTTATGTTTTTTAGGATACCCCTCTTCAAAGTTTCCTCTAATTCCTATATATCCATTTGAAACATTAAAAACACTTTCATTCTTCATAATATTCTCTATATCTAAACTATTATCGCTTATTATCCATTCGCTTTTCATAATTCTTACTCTCTTTCCATTTTAAATTCTAATATTTTACTATTTAACTGCTCCATCCATAACGCCTTTAATAATATATTTTTGTGAAAATATATAGAAAATTATGATTGGTATAATTGTAAGAACAAGTCCTGCCATTGCTAAATTCCATTGTATTGTAAATTCACCGAAGAAATAGAATGTTGAAAGTGGAATTGTTCTTAAACTCGGACTTTTTAGAACTAGAGATGGTAGTAGATAGTCATTCCATATCCATATTACATTTAAAATAGCTACTGTAACTGTAATTGGTTTTAGGTTTGGAAATACTATTCTCCAAAACACCTGAAACTTATTACATCCATCTATCATCGCTGCTTCTTCTAAAGAACGTGGAAATCCTTTTATAAACCCATGATAAAGAAAAATAGATAAGCTTGACCCAAAACCAATATACATGAAAACAAGTCCATAATAACTGTCTATCATTGAAAAATTAATTGCTTTTATATCCCAACTGCTCATGTACTGCATTAAAGGAATCATTACGGATTGAAATGGTACAAGCATCGTTCCTATAAACATGTATAATATAGCATTAGAAATTTTTGAGTTGCTTCGTACTAATACCCAGGCTGTCATAGATGAAAGAATGATTATTAAAACAGTACTAACTATTGTTAAAAGTAGTGAATTTCCCAATGCTTTAATAAAATTCATCTTTTGAATTGCCGATAAATAGTATGAAAAATCTAATGATTTAGGTAATCCCATTGTGTTTGTAAATATATCGGCTCTCCCCTTAAATGAATTTACTACCATTATATATATAGGGAATAATGTATATAATGCTGCAATAGACCCTAAAATAGTTAATAACTTGGAGCCTTTAAATTTTGCTTTCATTACATCTCAACCTCTCTTTTCTTTGTTGAATAAACCTGCAAAATAGTAATTAGCATTATTACCAAGAAAAAGATGATCGACTTTGCCTGTGCCAATGCATACTTGTTATAGCTAAAGGCTGTGGAAAATATGTTCATAGTAATTAGTTCAGTACTTCCAAAGGGACCTCCATTTGTTAACGACAGATTGGTATCATATTGCTTAAAGGAATTGGATAATGTAACAAATAAGTTTATTGTAAATGCTGGTGCTATTAAAGGAAGTGTTATACTTTTAAATTTAGTTAAACTAGTTGCTCCATCTATCTCAGCAGCTTCCATTATGTCATCTGAAATACTCTCTATAGAAGCTATATAAATTACCATAACATAACCTGCCATCTGCCATACACCTACAATTACTAATGCCCAAAAAGAAGCAGTTGGACTATCAAGCCAATTGAAGAATATCTTTGAATTATGAATACTTTCTCCAAGCTGCTCAAAAAATTTTGTGAATATAAATTTCCATATAAAGCCTAAAATAAGTCCTCCAATTAAGTTAGGTAAAAAATATACTCCTCTAAAAAATTTTTTTCCCTTAACCTTAGAAGTTACTAATATAGCTAATGAAAGACCTACTATATTAACCATGATAATCATAACGAAAGTATATCTAGCAGTAAGCCAAAATGCTGTTACAAATTTATCATCCTGAAAGACTGAAACGTAATTTCTGAACCCTACAAAGCTTGAACCTTTAAAAGCAAATCCATCCCAATTTGTAAATGAGTATATTATTCCCATAATAAAAGGAATAATAACTACATTTATAAATACAAACAGAGTAGGTATAACAAAAAACGTCGTAGTTATTTTGCCCTTAAGTTTCTTATTCATTGATTATCCTCCATTTCTTTTTAATATTTTTATTAGATTAAAAGTCTCTTGTGGAGACTCTTAATCTAATTATACATTAGGTATATGAAATCTATTTCTTTGCTGCATTAATCCAAACTGTTTGTATTTCATCCAATAATTGATCTGAATTTATTTGACCTGCATAGAATTTTTCCATTGCACTTGAACAGTCTTTATCAACACCTGCTGGGAAAAGGTTGAAAGTCCATGGTATAGTTTTTCCTGCATCTGAGTATTTTGATACTTCTTTAGAAAGAGTATTTAATTTGCTAGTATCAAAACCAGTATATGCTGGGATAACTTTAAACTGATCGGTAACAAATGCTTGACCATTTTTATCAGTAAATAACCAATCAAGGAACTTAATAGCTCCTTCTTGTTGTTCTTTTGTAGCTGCATTATTTACATGAAAGAAGTTTGTATTTCCTACTGCTAATGAATCATTTCCATTAACAGGCATTGGAATCATACCATAGTCAAAACTAACTTTATAGTCGTCAATTATTCCTTGTGCCCAGTTACCTTGATGAATCATAGCATATTTACCTTGAGCAAAACCTGCAACTTGATCATCATAAGTATCTTTAGCAAGATTTGTATATGGTTTTAATTTTGCTAAATCTTCTGCATATTGTTTAGCTTCTGGGACATCTTTTAATTTTGTTTCTCCACTTATAACCTTAGGAATAACATCTTTATAGTTTTTCATTACAGCAAATGGCCAGTTAAATGGGTGCATAAATTGGAAGTAAGTTTCCTTTGCAAAGCCTAATGAACTTTGAACACCTTTAACTTGTGATAGTTTCTTGCTTGCTTCAACTAAATCATCCATTGTTTTAATGCTAGCTGGGTCTACACCAGCTTCTTTAAAAATTGCTTTATTGTATATTAATCCAAATCCTTCAACTGCTAATGGCAAACCATATAGTTTTCCGTCCTTCATTGCATCATCTGCTTGTCCTTTAGCTACTGTTTGTGCTGCTTTTGCAGAGTCCATTGGTGCCATATATTTGAAAAACTTTTCAAACTCGCTTCCACTTCCACATGTAAAAAGTGTAGGTGCCTTTTCTGGACTTGATGCAAATTGCGACTGTAAAGTTGTTACTAAATTATCTCCTGCTGATCCTAAAATTTGAACTTCATAGTTGCTTTGAGATTCATTAAAGGTTTTTGCTGCATCCTCTAATTGTTCTTGAATTTCAACTTTATTCTGAATTACCGTAACTATTGCTTTCTCTTTACTACTTGATGTAGTTGCGCTTTTTGAAGAACATCCAATTAAAGTTGTTAATGCTAATGTAATGGCAAAGGCAGTAATCAATGATTTTTTCATGTTTTTTCCCCCTATAATTTTTATTATATTTTTGAATATGCTGTAAGTAACATAAGAATCTATATTAATCAGCTTTAACCCAAAGAAAAGTGTTATTATTGAACTGTTGACTTTTAGCTTTAGTAAAACGTTTGCAGTTTAAGTTCTTTTTACACTTTGTCTCAGTAAATTATTATACTGAGTTTTTAGGTTAACATCCTTTATATAGTTCTCATACTATTATGAGCCTGAAAATACACTAAATTCATTTCTATTGTTTAGTCCTAATGTATCTTAAGTTCATTAATGATTATATTGACATTATACACAGAGAGAATATATAATTTTTATACAATATTAACATATTTTTCACTTTATTAACATTAATTTTGTGAGGTGATAATTCCTTGGAAAACATTTATAAAGAACTTGAATATACAATGGCTAAAAATAGGTATGCTGCTTATATTCATCCTCCTTATGCCCTTGAGTGTAAATTAGTCCAATCCATAACCCATATGGATATTGATAAAAGTACTGAAATTTTAAAGGAGATAAATTCATTAGAGCGTGCTCAATTATCTAAAGAACCTCTTATATCTCTTAGATATTCTATTATAGGTTCATGTACACTTTTTACTCGTGCTGTAATTAATGCCGGCTTAGATGCAGAAACAGCTTTTATTTTAAGTGATTATTATATTAATCTTATTGGAGAATCCTCTACTAATAATAAGCTAGAAACTCTTGAATATACTATGCTTAAAGACTTTATTAAAGTTTTAAAAAGGAATAAAGAATTTTCCTATAACAAACTAATCAATTCTATAATTGGCTATATAAAGAAAAATATCGAGTCTAATTTATCACTTCATGAAATTTCTTCATTTGCAAATGTTCATCCAAATTATCTTTCAGCAGCATTTAAAAAGGAAGTCGGAAAAACTTTAAGTGAATATATCAATGCTCTTAAAATTTCTTCCATTAAAATCTATCTAGACAATACTGACTTAAGTATTAGTGAAATTAGTTATACTTTTAATTTTAATCATGTTTCATACTTTTCCCGCTTCTTCAAAAAGCATACTGGATTAACACCAAAAGATTATCGAAATAAAAATTTTTCAACAGAAAGTGCAATATAACTATGAAGAAAAGGACTGTGACTAAATCTAGCCACAGTCCTCTCAATTTACTGATTCCCTTATAATAAGTTCAGGCTCAATCATAATTCTTCCTGTATTCTGTCCATTTATCATATTTATAAGAGTATTAGCCGCAATTCTTCCGACTAAACCTTTATCCTGCCTTATAGTTGTCAGCATAGGATTTATATATCTTGCAAAATCAATATCATCAAAACCTATAACAGATATATCCTGTGGTACAGAATATCCTTCTCTTTGAAGTTCGTTTATTATACCAATTGCCATTAAATCACTAGCGCAAAATACTGCTGTAATATCCCTATTTTCTTTAATTAAACTTTCAACTGCACCAGCTCCACCCTTATAAGTAAAATCAGAATGTACTATCAAGTTATTATCAACTGGAAGGTTATACCTATTTAGAGCCAAAAAATATCCATTTAATCTTTCATAACTTACAAAGGCCTCTTTATGCCCATTAATAAAACCAATTCTTTTATGTCCTTGCTTTATTAAGTATTCAACGGCTAAAAAAGATCCTTTAGTATTATTAACTCCAACACAACAAACACTAGGATTATTAATCTCAATATCCCATAATACTATAGGATAATTAATTTCTTTTAATTGTTTAAAATATTCATCTGTGGTTTTTAATCCGATTATAAATAAACCATCAATCTGCTTCTCTTCAATCAAGTTAGAAATGGACTTAATCTTTTGAGCATCTGAAGTCGTTGTTAATAATACTGTCTCATAATTCATCTTTGAAACTTCATTTTGAAACTCCATAGTTAATTTAAGTGTAAAAGCATCAACTCCGTCATTTTCTTCCTCTTTATAATCTTGAATTAACATTCCTATCCTATAATTCTTCAAAGAACTCAAACTTTTCGCCACTATATTGGGTTGATAATTCATTCTTTTAGAAACTTCAAGAATGTGGCGTCTTGTAGTATCACTAATATCACCATATTCATTAAAGGCCTTTGAAACGGCACTGACAGAAACCCCTGCTTCTTTTGCAACATCTTTTATTGTAATATTTTTTCTACCCATAATATTCTCCTTGCTGGTTGTTAGGCACATGAAAATAAATAACAGGTCCAAAGTTGCCATGGATATTTTGCATCAGGCAAGGAGACAAATTGCCCTCATAGCGGGACTATTAGGTCAATTTGTCGATGAGCAGAGAACCCAAATCTATGATTTGATGATGGTCGCTTACTCTGTGAGTACTCAGTGAGCGTATGCGAGTCGAGCTTCCTCTGATGGAAAATAGGCTGGCAAATGGACTTGTTATTTTTTTGAATGTGCCTTATTTCATTAATTATATCCTAATATGTCAATGTGGCAAAACTGTCACTTATCTTAAATTAATTTGCAGTAAGTATTTCATTTTCTCTTAATGTATAGATTATGTCATTGACTTTAATCTTTCTTTCCTCATCACTTTTTATGAATACTCGACCTTTTTCAATAGTTATATTGATATTATTACCATGCAGCTTTATATTGAAATTTAAACTATTCCATTCTTCGGGTAGCCAAGGCTTAAAACTTACCAATCCGTCAGCTTCTATATTAATGCCTGCAAATCCAAAGATAAGACTTTGCCATACACCTCCAGCTGCTGCAGCATGTAATCCCTCCCAAGTATTCCCTTGATTATTTTCTAAATCTGTTAATGCAGTCTTCATAAAATACTTATATGCATTTTTAGTATCTCCTACTTTAAGTCCCATTATAGAGTATATTGCTGGACTTAATGAAGATTTATGCATTGTTCTTTTCTCATAATAATCATAATTTATTTTTTTAGTATTATAATCAAATTCTTCATTTAATAAAAATAACAACATTATTACATCTGCTTGTTTTATTAGTTGTGTTTTAAACATATCTTTTATTTCTACATTCTCAGGCCATTTAGGCATTCCATTAATATCATGTTCTTTAATCATAATATCCTGCAGCATGAAGTACCCTTCAAATTGTTCAATAAGGTTTCCATCTTTACCTTTAGGAATATAAATCTTTTCTTCAATGCATCTCCATTTTTCAATATCCTTATCAGTTATCCTGGTTTTTATACATAATTTTTCATATATATTCTTATCTTTATTTCTAATCCATTCTACTAGTTTCAACGTATTCTTTATGCTCCATTTTGCCAGACAGTTTGTATACCCATTATTATTTATGTGTTCATGGAATTCATCAGGCCCGATTACTTTATTTATTTCATATCTATCTTTTTCATAATTATACTCTACCCTGCTATTCCAAAACTTAGTTGTTTCAATAATAATCTCAAGACCATAATTTATTAAAAACCCTTCATCTCCTGAAGCTTTATAATATTGAATAATTGCATATACTATATCTGAATTTATATGAAATTCCTCTTCTCCAGTATAAATTTTTATTATGCTTCCATCAAAATTTTTACCCCATTTAGGTGTGACTTCTGCACCTGTATCTGCAGATTCCCATGGATATTGAGCTCCTTTAAAATTTTTTTCTCTGGCATTCTCTTTGGCAGCCTCTAATGCTTTATATCTGTACATTAAGAGTGATTTTGCAGTTTCTGGCTGAGTGTAAGTAAAAAATGGTAACATAAAAATTTCAGTATCCCAGAATATATGTCCTTTATAGCCTTCCCCGTGAAGTGCCTTTGCTGGAATACTTACCTTATAATCATTTCTGTTAGCAGATGAAGAAAGCTGAAATAGATTAAATCTGATAGCTCTCTGTGCAGTATTATCTCCTTCTATTTTTATGTCAATGTCTTTCCATATGTTTTCCCAAATATCAATGTGATCCATTAATTCTTTTTCATAACCTTTTCTTAGAAAGCTGATATAATCTTTTTCAGCTACTTCAAATACATTATTTTCAGTATCTCTTTCTGTATACGTAATCCCATATTTGTAAAAAGTATAGGATTGTCTATTATTTAAATTAATTTCATACCTCTCTTTTACTTTAAGGCTGTTTATATTAAATTTTCTGTGCTTTATAAATTCATTAAAATTATCACCACCTTCAAGAGCAGTTATTTCTATAATTTTGAGACTTGTATCTATAATTGATGCTTTAATAGCAATTCCATTTTTTAAATCCTGTAACTCATCAACTTTATAATGTTTAACTTTATTTTCAATTTCATTGGCTTTATTAGAAGTATCTCCATCAATACTATTTTCTATATATAATTTCCCTTCAAAGTTTAAAGGCTCAAAGGTATATTTTGCTGCCCATCTATGAACATTATTCCTGCTTACAAATCTTTCACTTTCAATTTTTATGATTTTTTCATCATGGAGCTCAATTACAAATTTTGATTCCAAAATACCTTTCTGCATATATAATACCCTATTAAATTCTAAAACCTTATGTTTATCTAAATCTAATTTTTCATTATCCACATATATGGCTAATCCAAGGGGATTTGGACAATTAACAATCTCAGGTACATCTTCACTTGCTTTATCATATATACCTGCTATAAAATTTCCAGCCTGACCTTCCTTAGAAAATTCTAAATGACCTCTAAATCCTCTATATCCATTGGCTAAAGTAAAAATCGTCTCATACTTTTTATTATCTAATGCTTCATATAAGGATTGCTCTATATTCCATAAACTCATAATCTCACCCTTACTAAATCGTTTTAGTAAATTATATAATATATAATTTTATTTAACAATCTGATATTTTTACATTGTTTATTTATTTACAAGCTATTCTCTATGCCTATTGATAATTAGATTTATCTATCTTTGTTTTTCTTCTTTTTTCTAATTAATATTTTACTTTTATTCCATCCTTTATTTTGGTATCATATTTATAAACGAAATTATTTTCGAAAATACTAATATTTTAACTAAATATTTTAAATGAGGGAGTTTTGAATTATGAGGGAGTTTTCACGTATTAAAATTAAAGCTTGTATATTTGATTTAGATGGAGTTATTGTAGATACAGCAAAATATCATTATCTTGCATGGAAAAGATTAGCTGGTGAATTAGGTTTTGAATTTACAGAAGATGATAATGAACGATTGAAAGGTGTAAGCCGGTTAGATTCCTTAGAAATACTTCTAAGCATAGGAAATAAATCATTTGATGATAAAACAAAATTATTGCTAGCAGAAAAGAAAAATGCATGGTATATAGAGTATATATCTAAAATGTCAAAGGATGAAGTTCTTCCAGGAGTAGAAAATTTCTTAGAAGTCCTAAAAAATGCAGGGATAAAAATATCTTTAGGTTCAGTAAGCAAAAATGCTCTGCAAATACTAAACTCTCTAAACTTAACAAATTACTTTGATGCTATAATAGATGGAACAAGAATTTCCAAAGCAAAACCTGATCCCGAGGTATTTTTGAAGGCGTCATCAGAATTAAATATACCTCCTGAAGAATGCATTGTTTTCGAAGATGCTTCTGCTGGAATTGATGGTGCAATTAATGCAAATATGTATTCCATAGGTGTTGGTTCTCCTAAAATATTAAATAAAGCAAATAAAGTTATATCTGGATTTACTACAATTGATTTAAGTATTTTAGAAGTATAGATAAACGAGTTGAGATCTAGATTTTGGCGGTAACTTAACTAAATCGAAACCTTGTTGTTTCTGATTTCTAGTATAGATATCCACTTAAATATTTAGATTTACTTCTAGTATATTCGTATATATTATAACACCTTTTCTATAAAAATTTTGAGTAAATTCTACAATTTCTTGACTTTTTTACATTTTTTAATATATAATGTTTGTAAATTTATATATTATGTGATGAATAGGAGTACTAGTAATAATTGTATCTTTAAGAGAGCTGTTGCTTGGTGTAAAACAGTGTTATGTTATTATGAACTTGCCTAGGAGCTTACTTGTTAAAGCAAGTACGGTAAACCCGTTAAAATATTAAGTGAGAAGAATTAATTAATTTAATTTCTTCTAATTAAGAGTGGTACCACGGAAATTACGCTTTCGTCTCTTTGTTTTAGAGATGAAGGCTTTTTTTATACAATTTAAGCACAATTGACAATATTTATAGGAGGCTATACAATGGCAAATTACGGAACTAAAATTGATAAAAAGTGGCAACAAATATGGGAAGAAAATGAAACTTATAAGTTTAATCCTGAAAAGTTAGAAAAGAAACTTTATACACTTGAAATGTTCTCTTATCCATCAGGTGCTCAATTACATGCTGGTCACTGGTTTAACTATGGACCAACAGATTCATGGGCAAGAC